>ERZ813253.165-NODE-165-length-26283-cov-3.069659_pt1 | contig 26283 bp, 27 predicted proteins | sample MGYA00520893_ERZ813253 | MGnify/ENA primary metagenome ERZ813253 (study PRJEB31669, sample SAMD00080414) | marine metagenome | biome: oceanic hadal pelagic zone biome; feature: marine hadalpelagic zone; material: sea water | place: Pacific Ocean:Izu-Bonin Trench...
ACGAACGTATCCAAGGGAGAAACCCAACAACCGCTCAAGAGTTGGGGGAAGATTGCCGATGAAAAAGAACCTGTCAGCGTTCAAGTGGTGGAGAGGTTAGCTTATTTCCCTTCAGCTTTCAATTCTTCAGCTGTCTTGCCGCCGTGTTTGCGGAGGAGAACTATAATTTCATTGAGTGAACCGTTCAGGAGTCGATTCGTAAAATACGCCGTATCTAGCGGTGTATCACCACCATCTCTCTTCGCATTCACATCCGCACCTTCGGCGATTAGCAGTTCGACGATTTCCTTGTGACCGTTAGCAGCCGCCTTATGCAAAGGAGTCCTGCCTAGACTATCCCTCACATCCACATCCGCACCGTTGTCGATAAGCAGTTCGACGATTTCCTGATGACCGAACACAGTTGCTGTATACAAAGGAGTATGTCCATACTGATCCTTCGCATTCACATATGCACCTGCAGCAATTAGCAGTTCGGCGATTTCCTTGCTACCGCCAACAGCCGCTTTCTGCAAAAGAGTCCTGTGCCGCAACTCCTTCGCATTCACATCCGTACCAGCAGCTAAATGCTGTTTGACGGCTTCGATGTTTCCGTCTGTGGCGGCATTGTGAATTGAGATGTCTGGAGCCGACGGCCCACACCCCACCAGCACCACGGCTGCGATTGTTGTGAGTAGGAGGTGTTTCATTTTCCAGCGGCGTTCAAGTGGTGGAGTGGGTTGGTTTAATCCCGTCTCTGAGCCATAAGTTGCGCCTTGGTCTTGCCGCCGTGTTTGCGGAGGAGGTCGGCGGTTTTGGGGTGGTTTCGAAAGATGGCCCAATCTAGCGGTGTGTCGCCATCCCAATCCTTCGCATTCACATCCGCACCGTTGGCGATAAGTAGTTCGACGATTTCCTTGTGACCATATTGAGCCGCACGATGCAAAGGAGTCATTCCACCCCTATCCTTCGCATTCACATCCGCCCCTTTGGTAATTAGCAGTTCGGCGACTTCCTTGTGACCACCTACAGACGCCTGATGCAAAGGAGTCTCTCCATTATTATTTTTCTCATTCACATCTGCACCTTTGGCGATTAGCAGTTCGACGGTTTCCTTGCGATCGTAAACAGTCGCAAATTGCAAAGGAGGCCGTCCACCAATACCCTTCACATTCACATCCGCGCCTTTAGCAATAAGCAGTTCGGTAATTTCAGTGTGCCCTCTTTGAGCGGCTCACTTATACCAAGCCTCAGATTCTACCGATGGCAACTGATTTCTACTTCTTCTCACGCTTCTTTTTGCGCTCGTCCCGTAACTTCCTTTTTTCCTGTCGGCTTGGTTCTGACGTGGGGGCAGTTGCGGCTTTGGGTTTGTCGTCAATGACTTCAAACCCGCGCTTGATAACTTTTAGCTGTGTGAGTTTCTGGAGGTAGGGCTGGATCTTTTCGACGGGGACAGCGTCGGGTCCGGGAATAAATTCGCCAAAGGGCCGTCCTTGGGATTCCAATTCTTTGGTCAGGGTTTTCTTCAACTTGTCCAGCTGTTCGGAATGGTCCGTGTTGCGGGCGAGGTTGTTCGCCTCCAGCGGATCCTGGTCGAGATGGTAGAGTTGATCCGAGTCCAGAAAATGGGAACGGCGGCCCATGTGTCTTGAGAGGCTCTTGTCGTTGCCAATGTAGCCGAGGGAGCGGGGTAGTCGCTTGAGATCAGCGGACTGTATGCCCAGGAATTGGTCGACCGTGTAGCGGATCGCAATGTATTTCCAGTCGCGGGTGCGAACGGCGCGGCCATTGCCAAGTTCGAAAAAGAGATGGTCGTGAATCTCCCGTTGCGGATCGGTAAGCAGGGGGCGAAGGCTGACGCCGTCGATTCGATAACCCTCCGGCTTTTTAACGCCAGCAATATCCAGGAAGGTCGGAACGAAATCGGTGGTCTGGACGAGGCTGGAACTGGCAGTTCCCGCTTTGATGCCGTTTGGCCAGCGCATGATGCAGGGGACAGCCGTGCCGTTGTGGTCGTGGAGCGACCACTTGCCCTCCGTGCCGTGATCGGACACGAAGACGAAGAGGGGGTTATCGGCAATGCCAAGGCGATCCAGCTGGGCGAGCAGGGCTCCGACGGTAGCGTCCATCCAGGTGAAGCCGACCGTGTTGGGTTCGAATCCGCCGTCGGCGACCTGTTTTCGGAGCTTATCGCGGGACGGAATAACGTCCGGAAGTTTGTCCAGTTTGCCGGCGCCAGAAACCAGGGGATGATTCAGCGAATCGCTCCAGCCTTTGCCGCCGCCGTGCATGAGGGTGGTCGTGTAGTGCAGATAGAACGGCTTGTCCTTGTTTTCCTCCACGAACTCCAACGCCGCTTCGAGCGTCCATTCGGCGTTGTGCTCGCCGTAGGGAGCCTTGATGTTTCCCCAGTAATTGTGTTTGGCCCAGGAGAAGCCCTTGCCTTTCACCCATTCGCGATACCACCGCTCGTTGCGCTGCCAGCCCGCGATCGTCTCGGGCGCATCGGGGTCGGCATCAGAGTCGGGATAGTAGAGACCTAGCTCTTCGTATTGCTCGCGCTTTTTCAATTCCGGTCCCACGTGGAGCTTGCCGACAAGCCCCGTGACGAAACCCGCCTCGCGGAGGGCGTTGCCGATGTTCATGTTGTCGTCCTCAAGTCCGACGTTGAATCCCGTGTCGCCCTGAGCGTTTTTTGGATGCTCAGCCAGGTAGGGTTTGAAATACGAATTGCCGGGGAAGCGGCCGGTCAGCAGCGCGTAGCGAGAAGGAGTGCAAACGGTGGACGGCACATGCGCATTATCGAAGCGCATCCCTTCACGGGCCAGTCGATCGATGTGCGGGGTGAGGACCTTTCCACCGTAGCAAGCGAGTTCCTCCTTCACCTGATCGTCGGTGACGAAGAGAATAATGTTCGGGCGCGCCGCGCCGTTGACGTTGATCGTCAGAACGGCGAGCGACAGGAACGCGATCAGGGCCGCAAGGTGTTTCATATATCTTATTCTAAATTCAGAATGGTCTGATAGCAATCCCTCTTTGGAGACTTTCCGTTTTTCGGATCCCGGGAACCGCTGCTTGCAGGAAGTGAATTTCTACCCGAGAATCCCGACTTGCCCGAGAAGCGTATCAATCTAAAGAAACGGCAACCGCGCGGTCTGGATATCCTTCACGAGGATCGGGACGTCATCGTGGTCAGCAAGGCGGCCGGTTTGCTAACGATTGGGACCGGTCAGGATGGCGAGCGAACCGCACACGCAGCGCTTTCGAACTACGTCAAAAAGGGGAACCCAAAGTCGCGTGAACGTGTTTTTATCGTTCATCGTCTTGATCGGGACACCTCCGGGGTGCTGGTTTTCGCCCGCACGGAAGAGGCCAAAAGAACGTTGCAGGACAACTGGCCTGACGTGGAGAAGACCTATCTTGCCTTCGTCGAGGGCCATCCGGATCCCCCGGAGGGCGAAATCTCCTCCTACCTGATCGAAAATGACGCGCTGCGCGTGTATTCCACAGACGATCCCAAGAGGGGCAAGTTTTCCCGCACGCATTACCAGGTGGTGAAGATTGGCGGTGATCGAGCGCTGCTGAAAATCCGTCTGATTACGGGGCGAAAGAACCAGATTCGCGTGCATCTGGCCGACAAGGGGTGGCCGATCGTCGGTGACTCCAAGTACGGATGCGCGAACCGGAATAGCAAACGGATGGCCCTGCATTCGCACACCCTCAGTTTTGCCCATCCCTACAACGGTGAACCGATGAGCTTTACGGCTCCGATTCCGAAGATATTTCACCGCATGCCCAGCGCCGCGAAATCGGATGGTAGCGGCAAGCGCGGCAAGCGCCGTTGAGTTTCATGCCTTCCGCCGTCAGTCGATCAAGGTTTGGCGTTCGTGCACGAGTCGGTCCGCCAAAGCACGCCATGTCATACCATGACAAATTGTCCTCGATAAAGATGACGATGTTAGGTCTATCGGCGGCAGGAGGCGCGTGAGCGTGTGTTTCACGCTGCGGTTTCTCTTTATGGTGCCTGCTTGGCACGCACCGCCGTCCCCTTTCCCTCCCACTTGATGGCTTCAAGGATATGCTGGCACACGAAGGGGGTGCTTAGTGTACGCAAATCATGACCGAACTCGGTGTAGAAGAAGCGGCTACCAGTGGCGGGTTCGTGGGTCCAGGCGATGGGATGGTCCGCACCCATGGCCTTACCATTGCGAGTTTTGAAATAGTCGCGCACGGGCGTGTAGGTTGTCTCCTCCATCCAACATCTTCGCATTCACATCCGCACCCTTGCCGATTAGCAGTTCGGCGACTTCCTTGTGGCCAAACCTAGCCGTCTGATACAAAGGAGTGAACCCATACTTATCTTTCGCATTCACATCCGCACCAGCAGCTAAATGTTGTTTGACCGCTTCAATGTTTCCTAATTCAGCAGCGACATGAATGGAATCGACTGCACCGCTTTTGCCGCCGTGTGTGCGCAGGAGGTCGGCAGTTTTGGGGTTTTTGTATCGGATGGCTATATCTAGCGGTGTTTTAACATACTTATTCATCGCATTCACATCTGCACCTTTGTTGATAAGGAGTTTGGCGATTACCTTGCGACCAGAACGAGCCGCCTCATGTAAAGGAGTCCATCTATCGCCGTCAGTCATAGTATTTACATCCGCACCGTTGGCGATGAGTAGTTCGGCGACTTCCGTGTGACCTCCCCAAGCCGCCTGATGCAAAGGAGTCCATCCTGACTCATTCTTTGCATTCACGAGCGCACCAGCGGCCAAGTGCTGTTTGACGGCTTTGATATTTCCTTTTCTAGCAGCCACCCACATCGGCGACCCACACCCCACCAGCACCACGGCTGCGATTGTTGTGAGTAGTAGGTGTTTCATTTCTCTTCAGCTTTCAATTCTTTACCCGTCTTGGCTCCGTGTTTGCGGAGGAGTGCGGCGGTTTCGGTATCCTCGTTAAGGATGGCGCGATCTAGCGGTGTATGGCCATCATTAGTCTTCGCATTCACATCCGCACCGTTGGCGATTAGCAGTTCTGCGATTTCCTCGGTTTCCGTCCAATGCAAAGGAGTCACTCCGTTCTCATCCTTCGCATTCACATCCGCACCTTTGGCGAGAAGTAGTTCGACGGTTTCCTTGGGACCTCTCAAAGCCGCAACATGCAAAGGAGTCTCGCCATCCTCCTCCTTCGCATTCAAATCCGCACCAGCATCCAAGTGCTGTTTGACGGCTTCGATGTTTCCATCCCAAGCAGCATCAAGTAGTGCACGATCTGCTTCTGGATTCCCACACCCCACCAGCACCACGGCTGCGATTGTTGTTGTCAGTAGTTTCATAGTCCTGATGTGCGCTTGAACCGGTACAGGCGGATTTAGCTGTCGTCGGCTATCAGTTCCTTCTTGGTCTTGCCGCCGTGTTTGCGGAGGAGGTCGGCGATTTCGGAGTGGTTCCCAAAGATGGCCTCATCTAGCGGTGTTGTGCCTCTGTTGGTCGTCGCATTCACATCAGCACTGTTGTCGATAAGCAGTTCAGCGATTTCCTTGTGGCCTTCCATAGCCGCACGATGCAAAGAAGTCATTCCAAAAAACACATCCTTCGCATTCACATCCGCACCTTCGGCGATTAGCAGTTCGACGATTTCCTTGTGGCCTCCCCAAGCCGCACGAAGCAAAGGAGTCCTTCTGTACTTATCCTTCGCATCCACATCCGTACCAGCAGCCAAGTGTTGTTTTACGGCTTTGATGTTTCCGTCAAAGGCAGCATCGGCAATTAAGATGTCTGGTGCTTTGGCTGTCGGCGGTTCTGGCGACTGCGTCGTAGCACACCCCACCAGCACCACGGCTGCGATTGTTGTGAGTAGGAGGTGTTTCATTTCAATTCTTCACCCGTCTTGCCGCCGTGTTTGCGGAGGAGGTCGGCGGTTTCTGTATAATCGAATTGGATGGCCCAATCAAGTGGTGTTTGGCCATCCTTACTTTTCGCATTAACATCCGCGCCTTTGGCAATCAGCAATTCGACGACCTCCTTGTGACCTTGACAAGCCGCCCAAAGCAAGGGAGTCTAATCGAGGCGGACTCCTTCTTCCTGAACATGTGGGTGAAAAAGCCTCCCGCAAATGGCTTCCTTTAAACCAAATTGAGAGCGTATGGCTGCACTTGTGCATCCTACTTTGTAGCCGACAACGCTTTCCCCAACGTCCATTCGTTTCTGTGCAACACAGTCCTGAACTTCATATGCTTCAGCAATGGAAAGCTTATCGAGAGTAGATTCGTTCTCACCCGGCCAATCTTTTTGGTAGAAAGCGTGGAAGAATTTATCAGCTAAAGTTTCCAGAAAGCTCATTTTCTTGATCTATAATTTCTCTTTAATGGGCTGGGTTTTCATACCAGATTACGCCGAGTTCTTTGCCCTTATAACCTTTTGCAAGGTATGGCCCTTTTTCTTCGACAGTGAGCACATCGAGGTCGCCGTCGTGATCAAGGTCTATTAATTCAACGAGGTCATTGATGAATCCTTCCGGTCCACTGATAGAGGTCGCTGTCCAGTGCGACTCGCTTGGTTCTTGTTTGTAGGATAACCAAAAGGTGCCGATTTTTCCATCGGTCGCATGTTCGCAGACGACCACAAGATCCACTTGCCCATCGAGATTGATGTCGGCTACTTGAAGTGCCTTAGCTCCAGCAGCACCGGGTGGTATTTCAATCATATGGGTTTCCCATTTGAGTGGTGATTGAGAAACGCGGCGGTGGTAGCGAATGGAGCCGCCTTTCACCGCAACAATGACGTCTTCCAATCCATCCTTATCGAGGTCTACAATAGTGTTGTGCAGTGCTTCATACTCGTTGACAGCGCCGATGCGGTGTTCTTTCCAGACACCCGAGCTAGCTTGGGCGGCACCGGGGTTTTCTAGCCAAAGCGCGCCTCGCCCTGAGCCCTTACGATCGGTAGCAAGAATGTCGAGGTCTCCATCCTTATCAATATCGCTTGGCCTTAAGGTCATGAACCATCCGCCGGGGAGGAGCGGGTGCCAACGCCAGCTCTTCATGTCGCGTGCATTCTCCGGCACTTCGAACCAACCCAGAGCAGCGTTCTGTTTTTTAGATCCAGCGACTATGTCGATCCCCGCTTTCCCATCGACCTGCATTGCAAATGCGTACATCCAGCCAACGGCCTCCGACTTAAAGGGAATTTGCGTTGTGGTCCACGCCGAAGGATCGAGTAGTTTGTTGCGATCGGTAGGGCACCAGTGGACGAACATCGAACGCGTCTTCCCTTCGCAGGAACTCACGACATCGAGATTCCCGTCACCATCCAGGTCGATAAAAAATGAATCCTCAGGATCGCCTACCTCGCCAACGGTTACTGCAGGCCAATAGTCTTTTACCTTCTCTTTGCCGGGGTTGATATAGACGCGCACGACACCGCCTTGTTCCCAGGGGGTAGTGATGTCGAGCAAACCGTCGCCATTGATATCCGCAAGGCGAGTCCCGTCCGGCCCGAATGAGGAATCATCAATCGTGTGGCGTTTCCATTGCCCTTCAGGCCAGGTGTCGGGAACTTCAACAGCTCCGGATCGAGAGCTTTTTACTGTGGCGCAACCTGCGAGGAAAAGGGCTAAGAGCATGTATAAATTAAATCTCATGTTTCTTTGTGGCTAGGGTTGGAAATCAGCGGTGCCCGAAGACCACCCGTCTGAATTGATTTATTATTTATTAAAACGACTCTTGCAGCAAAAATCTTCTCCTGGAAATCAATCAGGTGGAAATATATCGAGCACTTGGGACTGAGCCAGCAGTCGTCGTCGCAATTGCTCATAAGGGACATCCTGCTCGGCGCAGTCAATCCTTGCCGCCATCGCGCTTGCTACTCCCCACCAGAAGCACGGCTGCGATTGTTGTGACTAGGAGGTGTTTCATTTGGCTTCAGCTATTATAATTCTTTACTCGTCTTACCGCCGTGGCGGTACTTGCTGGCTTCGGTTTCGCCGACATATTTATTCCATGCCCACTTACCGCGTACTAGTTCGACAGTGTAGAAAAGCACAACGAGAGTAACTGCCACGGCTGATGCAATGAGAAGCCTCCGGATGATCCGCCATGAGAACAGCCACCCAAAAACCGGTTGAAGGTGGAAAGTTCAGCTTCGTTTCAGTTGAGTTATTTTTTTATGCTATAAAGTCTGGTTCATCAAGCCGCCGTCCATTCCCTGAGAATGTCTGATCTCAGTTTGTCTGGGATTTGGCACACTCTTGGCAGACCGTTAAATAATCCGGATGTTCGACTCATCAAAGTCATTGATATTATTAGTAGTTCCAATGTTGTGAAGGGGATTGTTCGTGTCATGGTGTTGTTCTTACCCGGTAGAATGCTTTCTGTCTTCCGACAGCGTTTGTGTCGTTGTAGGTCGTGAGTATGTTCGCCACTCCGCCAGGCATGTCTGTCAGTGTCTGCCAGTTCGTATGCATCATGTCCTCCGTGAATTGCACAGCGTAGTTCATTGATGGCATGCTGTACCACATCATCTGAACAGCCCCTGATGGCTGTACCGTCACGCTTGAGATCGCGAGCTTTCGACGGACAACGCGAATGACTGCGTGGTCGTTCTCGGTTATAATGAGATCGCCCCACGGGGCTATGCTGATTCCCCTGGGTTCGCAGACTTCATCATGAGGAAGTGGCGAAGAGCTTCCGCTTCCCTTTATGAACTCGTGGGCAACGCGGTTCGTGTCTATGTACCAGATGTCGCCGTCGCCTTGAGTTGCCAAGAAATATCCACCATGTGGGAGAAAAGCGATACCCCTAACCTCATCTAGACCGGCATTAGTTGCTGGTCCTCCGTCACCGTGATTCTGCGTTGTCCCGTCTCCGGCGATCAGTTCCCTACTTCCATCTGAAAAAACACGGTAGACACGATGAGCGCCACGGTCTGTAACAACAAGATTCCCGTCTGTGGGATCCACATCGATGTTGCCGAGACTTCCGAAACCGGAGGCGTAGACGGTAACGCCTGTAGGTTCCGTCCATCTTCGCACAACCGTGCTCGCGGTGTAGAAGATTGTTGTCTCGTCGCTGCTTACCCACAGCCCACGGCCGGCGTTCAATGGCAGTGTGTCGGGCACAACCGTCCTGACGATCCCATTGGGACCAAGTCTTCGGATTTTGTCGTTGTCTCGATCCAGAATATATGCCGTTCCCTCCGGTAAAACGTAGAGCCCGTTTGGATTGCTCAGGGCCACACTCGTACCCAATTGTGGAGCGTCGCCGCCATTTCCGGCCAAATGAGTACCGACGACAGTATGCATCTTGCCGTCCAGCGTCATCTTCAGAACCGCGTGCGACTCTTTGTCAACAAGATACAAGTTGCCGGCGGCATCGGCCATCGTCATATGGGTGTTAGACAGTTCGACTTGAAGCGCGTTGGCTCCTTCGATTGCTGGAAGCCACCCATTGACATCTTCTTGCTGCCCTAAGCCGGCGACGAGTTCTAGCTCGTTGTAGGAGTCAAGGATGATCTCGTAGTCGTCAGCTACGACAACAGACGCGCATAGACAGGAGAAAAGCAGGGCGTGAGCGGTCAATCTCATATCTGTTCTCCTCATGCGAACGTCACGATTCGTGTCCTTTAGTTTATTGGATGGCACTTGTTGTGTGTCGTATGGCTTGCTTGTCACGGTGCTCAATGGCGGTGCAACTTACGCAGGCCAACAGTGCAATGATTACGAATGGCAGGTATTTCATTCTTACCTCTAACAATGTTTAGGCTGTCCCGTGTAATACACCAAACCCGGTTTGGTGTGGAATATAGTACGTCTGCGAATCCGCGGGTGATTTTGTCCCACACCCCACCAGCACCACGGCTGCGACGATTGCGATCAGTTGTGATTTCACAGTGAGCCGACACTCAACCCGATGAGCGCAGTTTTCAAGGCGTTTTAACTGTTGCTGCCGAGGTGGGTTGGTTATTTCCCTTTAGCTTTCAATTCTGCACCCGTCTTGCCGCCGTGTTTGCGGAGGAGGTCGGCGGTTTCGGGTTTATCCCATTCAACGGCCTCATCAAGCGGCGTCCGTCCTTCATCATTTTTCGCATTCATATCAGCACCTTTGGCGATCAGCAGTTTGATGATTTCTTTGCGGCTCATCGTAGCCGCAATATGCAAAGGAGTCGATTCGTACTTATCCTTCGCATTCACATCCGCACCTTCAGCGATCAACAGCGCAACGATTTCCTCGTTACCATAATCAACCACCCCATGCAGAGGAGTCCATTCATCAACACCCTTCGCATTCAAATCCGCACCGTTGGCGATAAGTAGTTCGGCGATTGCCTTGGTTGTCGCATAATGCAAAGGAGTCCCTCCACTACTACCCTTCACATTCACATCCACGCCAGCAGCCAAGTGCTGTTTGACGGCGGCGATGTCACCTGCCCCGGCAGCACGAAGCAGTGCACCTGCCCCGGCAGCACGAAGCAGTGCACGATCCGCTTCCGACTCCCCACACCCCACCAGCACCACGGCTGCGATTGTTGTGAGTAGGAGGTGTTTCATTTTCCCTTCAGCGTTCAACTCTACTCCCCGCTTTTACCGCCGTGTTGGCGGATGAGGTTGGCGATTTCATCATTAGCAGCCCAATCTAGCGGTGTTGTGCCGCTATTAGTCGTCGCATTCACATCTGCACCATTGGCGATTAGCAATTCGGCAATTTCCTTGGTTGTTGCAAGATGCAAAGGAGTCTCTGCTGCATCATTCTTCGCATTCACATCCACGCCGTTGGTGATAAGAAGTTCGATGATTTCCTTGTGCTTGTTGTAAGCCGCACGATGCAAAGAAGCAGTCATCGTGTTTACATCTGCGCCAGCAGCTAAGTGCTGCTTGATGGCTTCGATGTTTCCTGTTTCGGCAGCTTGGGTGATTGAGATGTCTGGTGCTTTGGCTGTCGAGGGTTCTGGTGCTTTGACTGCCGGCGGTTCCTGTTTTGTGACTTCGGCAACCGGTTTAGCGGGTTCTACTTCTGCTGGAGGAACTGACTGTTTCGGCTGCACTTCAGCAACAGCTTCAGCGGGTTGTGCTTCTGGCTGAGTCGACTGCTGCACTGGTAATTCAGCAATAGGTTCGGCGAGTTTCACTTCTGGAGTAGACGGCTCCTGCGACTCACCACACCCCACCAGAAGCACGGCTGCGACGATTGCGACTAGTTGTGATTTCATATCGAGGGAACCGTCATCCCGTTGAGCGCAGTTTTCAAGCCGTTTTAACTGTTGCCGCAACATGCCTTCAGGCTTAAAAACTGAGGGTTGATACCTGAACCTCAAGCATACGAGCCGGAGAAACTGACCGCTGGGGCCACGTCGCGGGCATAAGCGACACCGAGAAGGAAGAAAACTTCGTGCGCCACTTGGTGAAGCATTGGGACTACTCATCAAATCCGGCTTGAAGTTAAACCGGAGGAGGGCGAGTCTTGCGGCCGTGGTTCTGAAATCCCTATTCGCAGATTTAATTTGTCGGACAGCATTCCTGCTTGCCCTGGTGCTTGCCGCAACGACATTGGGCCAGGAGGCGTCGAATATTGATTCCTTCGAGGCAGCAACAGTTTCACTTGGATTCCCATCATCCGATGGAGACTACCACCTGGTCCAGGCAAGCCGGGACCTGCAAAAATGGGTGATCGTGGGCCAGTATCCGGGCAACGGTAAACCAGCCCAGTTCAAGGATCTCCGCAGCCAACTGGGGGATAATCATTTTTATCGGGTAGTAACAAAATCTGAACCGTTTCCGGATGGACTGCTCGATCGGGAGTGGCAGTTGATTGCCCTACACGAATCTGACGAAATCATCCAACCGAAGAAGGGACGAACCCACTCTATGATGTTGTCCCGCAACAAAAGGGTGGATGGTCGGAACGACTGCAACAGGTATTCCGGTTCCTTCTCAATGGTGAAGGGTAACTGGCTGAAGTTTGGTAAAAGCTTCCTCTCTACGGAGATGGCGTGCATGCCAGATTCACTCGACTTCAAGTTCTTCGAGACGCTGCATGCGTCAAAGGGTTTCGAGGTAGACGGAAATAAACTAAAGATTTACTACGGGGACAACGCCGAGCACTGGATGGAGTTCGAGGATAAAACCTGATCACCGTTTCTGAATCTTCAACCCGAAGAATGCCCCAAGATTGTAGTTAATTATCTATCTTATCGTTAGCCAACAGACTATTCAGTCGATGCTGAAAAAGTCGTTTTCAGTTGGGTGAACGGGGTTGAACGGCAGTGTTCGGATTGAAAAGCATGTGAAGTTGTGTTTCTGCCTGCTTCAGCATCCATCGGATGTAGCGCCAAGTCTTCGCCGCTTGCTTGAGCAACTTCCTGAAGTTCATTCCCGCTGCACTGAGCACGGCGTTGAGTTGATCTCCTTGTGTTCCTTTCAGTCGATTGCGATTCATCCGATGCCCGTGTTTCAGATGACTGATCCCCGGTTCCACCACCGCTCGCCTTTTCATCCACTTCCACAGCCGCTTGGCGGTCTTGCCTTTGCGCTGCTTGTCCACGTGCACTTCGATCTCCCCCTCGTAGCCGTGCCCTCTGTAGCCCCTGTCCACAAACACTTGTTTCACTCTGTCGCCCACCATCCGCCTCACTTGCTCCAGTGTCTCTTTGAGCGTGTGTCCGTCATACGGATTGCCCGGGTGCGCCTGCGCCGCCACGTGCCACCCTCCCCGACTGCTCGTCCCCACGCTCACTTTCACTCCAAACTCGTAGCGCTTGTGCGCCTTGCCTTTGCTGATGCATTCCACCTCCGGCGCATGCACGCTGTACACTTTGCCTTTGTCTTTCCTCTGTTGCTCATAAATCCTCTGCGCCTGTTTCAGGTGCTGGCTCAGTTCTTTATCCGCTTTGTGGCTTTTTCTTTGAATATCTCGTATCACTCGCCCCAGAAAGGTCTTGAGTTTCTTGGTGCATTTACCCGCTCTCTTGTACTGTCGGGCATGGGCGTAGCGGCTTTGCTTGAGCATTAATTGCTTTCCCACACGCTCGTAGCTTTGTCTGAGTTTGAGTCCCCGCCGCTTGGCCAATCTTACCAGGCCAGCCCTGGCTCGCTCATAGAGTCTTGTGTCGGTTGGAAACCTCACGTGCTTTTCCTGAACCGTGGTGTCCACGTTGATCCTCTCCAGTTGCCTTGGCTGGATCAGTTTCATCCTCAACCCCGCCTTGAGCGTCTCCTCCAATAGCTTCTCCGCTCCCACCTTGGCCAAGCGCTTGCGCCATCGACTCAGGCTCGAGGCCTCGATCGGCGCTTGGTGCTCGAAGAACTTCATCCCGCTTAAATGCTGCCAGTACGGGTTCTCCACCCACATCGCCAGCACCCCCTCGTCGCTCAGGTCGTGGACGTACTTGAGATACTGCAACGACACCATCAATCGTGTACTCACCCCGGGGCGTCCCAACTCCTGGTGCCATGTTTTTTCCAAGGCTGTTTCAAACGCCTCCCATTCCATCCCAGCGGCCACTTTTACCATCGGGTGCTTGGGATCCAACAGGCGTGAGAGTTCGGTTCGGAAGAAATCGGCTTGATATCCCGACGAGACCTCTTGATGCGGTTTCATCTGGCGCTCTATTTTGCAAGGTTTTGACCCCGACGGAAAGCTTTCCTTGCAATTTGAGACACCTCTTTTCCCCTCATGACAACTGCCCTTGTTGACCTATCGTACCTTTTCAGCATCGACTGACCTATCGTACCTTTTCAGCATCGACTACCCTAAGAGGGATTCTTCAAATCCCCCATGGAGTCTAGAAGACCCACATATAATAGATCAGCAGCATCCCCCTACCCACCCCGGGGCCTCTCCCCCCTACCAAGTGACGTCCAAGTGACACCTTTTCGCGTTAAAGAGCGAAACCTAACGAGACTACACGCGGGACACACTGTCGTAATAATTTCTGTAAGTCATTGTGAAATAGAATTTTATGAATGATAGCAGGGAAAAATTGAAACCCCCAAATTCAAGGCTTCACATACCGCAAAGTCGTTTGAGCACCCCGCAAAGTCGTTTGAGCGCTCCTCAGACTTACCCTTTTTATCCTAGGATTGGTAATTGAGGATTAACAGGCGGATTTAAATTGGATACCCAACAAATACCTCGAAAATGGTTTCGGAGGCTGCCATCAACCGTATAACCAAGAAACTTTTTCACAAACGAAAAAAAGGTCGCCGGTTCGACCACGAACTAACGACCCCAAACGACTTTTACATCATTTAAGCAGGGAACCTGTAGCGTGAACCACCGGCGTTATCCCCGCCGTCCTGAGAATGTCTTTGCGTCGTGGTTTATGCAAACAAAAAGGTCAATGCCTGGCCCAGCGGCCCCAAACACGCAGATACTCGGGGATGACAAGTTCCCCGTCCTCGTTTGTGTCCAGCGCCTTGAAAACCCCGTTGGCCAATTTCTCGTCCTTTAGCTTTCCACTGGCCAAGAGTTCTTTTGCGGTCAACCTGTTGTTACCGTTGGCGTCCATGTCACTGAATATCAACTTCGCTTCGTCAGTGATAAGTCGATTTTCGACATACTCAGCCTCGGAGACGAAGCCGTCGTTGTTTGAGTCCGATGCCTGAAAGATGCCCTGTCTTGACTGGGGGGTCAGATAGGCGCCGTTCTCGATGTATTCCTTTTTTGAATGCCGTCCGTCCCTGTCAGCATCAGTGAAACCGAAGACACGACGGTAGTTGGCCAATTCGCGTTCGGTACCTCCATGCCGCCCTTTTGCGCCAAAAAGTTGAAGAATCTCACGGGTTGAAACTCCTCCGATTTGCTTTGCAACCGGCGGAAGTGGCTTTAACGGCTGGGTGACGGGTACACGGGAGCGATCGGGAATACCACTGCCACCTCTACCGCTCCGGTTGCCACCAAAGCTCGGTCGCAGTTCCTCTGCACTCAGTTTGCCGTCCTTGTTTTTGTCGAGCTTCCTGAGTGCAGCCACAGCGTCCTTGATTTCCGCGTCGGAGATTTCACCATTACCGTCGGCGTCAAGCGCGGTCATGATTGGAAGCACGCGCATAAAACCGCCTCGTCCAGCCTGCCCGCCGAATTGAGGGCGTCGTCCGCGATCGTCACCCTCACGCCCTCCGCGTTCCTGCGCAGTTGCATCACCCGCCACCATGCCAAGGCATGTCGCGACCATCATTAATCTGAGAACCATTTTGTTCTTCAAAGCAAAAAATCAGTTTTTTATACGTTAATAATGTTTCACGGGTTACAATTCAAAAATGGATCTATGCTCCCAAGCCAAAGGCATCAGCAATTCTTTTCATGGAACGACTAAAGTAGGAAATCGTGACACAAAATATTGCGGCAGACGCGGTAGCTGTGGCCGAAACTGTTAGGGTGAGATTCATAGCGGATGTCGGAGAGGCGTTTTTTTCTCATGGTCTTTTCACGTATTGCTGCACCGGGCAGGAAAGCCAACCGGTCACTTGGCCAAGCCGCACGCGGGCGCGGATGTAATAATGCAACCGGCCAAGGTCCGCACCCTTGGTTTCCAGCGTGGCGGTGTAGTGGCCGTTGCGCTTGGCTAAGGGAGTGGTTTTCCACTCGGCGTTCTTGTGCGGCATGCGCTCGCGGCTGGCCGGGCCGGGCCACGGTTTCTCGCGGTAAAACGCATGGCAGAGTTCCACCGCCTCCACGCCCTTGGGCTGCTTGATGACGGCCCGGAAGCCAAGCGAGTTCTCCCCCGCCTCGACCACCGGTGGGCGCACGTCCGGCAGCGGGTCGCCGAAGAAGACATGCCGCAGCCACAGGCGCATGGCCGCCACCTGCTGCGGCGCCAGCGCGGGATGCCCGCCGTTGGGATGCACGTAAATCCGCGCATCGCCCCGGAGTTGCTCCATCACTAATCGCGCCTCGGTGGGATGGGCGTTGTGGTCGTTCGAGCCCAGGTTGAACATGATCGTGTCGTTGGCCAGGTCAGCCGGCTTAATTTTGAACTGCTCCACCAAATGTGGCGTGAGCGGCTCGCGCTCGGTGAGCTTGCGGAGCATCGACGGCGAGGCAAACGGGATCGAACCGGACGACACCACCGAGATGATGCGCGGGTCGAATTTCATCATCGCCCGCACGGCCAAGCCCCCCTTCGAGCCGCCGGCTAAAATCACCTTGTCGAATTTTTTTTTGAACACCGCCTCGGCCGCCGTCCATGCGCGCCACTTGGCCGTCATGATGCCGGCGAAGGAGACCACGTTCGCGTCGCCGGTCTCGCGGAACCGGTCGAACGTGGCGTCCTGCCACGCGCGCTCCGAGTTCAGGCCGGTGCGCTTGGCGAACTCCCGCTGCACCGGGTTGGCCTTGAACACCAGCACCGGCACGCCGACGCGCGCCGCCGTCTGCCGCCCGTAACCCTCCATCAACACACCGGGAACCTTGCGCCAACTCACCACATGACTGACGAGGAACAGCTTGCCCTTGGCCGCGTCCGCCAGTTTCACCGGCACAAACAAATGCGCGTCATGCCACCAATCCTCATCCATGAAACGCTGGCTGAAAAACCGAAACACAAAATGCCGCAGCGCCGCTTCCTGGCTATCGACCTCAACCGTCTCCTCCCTGACGGACTTGCGCTCGAGCTGCAGCCCTTCCGGCGACTGCAGTGCGTTGAGGTCCACGCGCAACGGCCAGCAAAAGGAGGGATGTGAGTATGATTGGTTTAATGACAATAACTTGATGGAGACGATTCCGTGTTGGTTTGACGTTACAGTTTACCGAGCAGCCCCAGCAGCGCGGCGCGGATTTTTGGCGCGGCCTGCACCTCCAAATACGACGAGCGGGCGGGCCATGTCTCGTAGCCGCCCCATTCGTGTTGGCGCGGCGTGGGTAGATAGCCGCGATAGCCGTTGGCCAGCTCAATGATGAACAACGGCCCCAGCCCGGCTTCCTGTTTCAGCGCGAGCCCGGTCTCGGCGAACATCTCGCACGGCACCGTGATGATGCGCAGATCGCCGATGCGAAAAGCCTGCAGCGCCACCGGCACCTTGGCCGGGAACTTCGCCAGCGCGAGTGTTTCCTGCGCATAAATCACCGGGCGCGTCAGCCGCTTGGGGTCGGTAGCGTAGGCCAAGGTGCGCCGCGCCCAGACCAAGCGCTTGGCATCGGGCCGGCGCACGCCAAGCTGCAACTCGGTCGCCGCCACGGCCAACGGCGCGGTGGTGTGGTGACCGATATCGCCGGTCACTTTCACCACCTCGGCGGCGAGGTCGTCGGCCACGCGCTGCATTTTCACCCAAGCCGGCAACCGCTCCTGCTTGGCGCTGAAATCGTTGATGCTCACGTCGCCGCTCGTGCCGTTGGACATCATGGCGACGAACGGCGGGTGTTGGCGATCAGCACCGAGCAGGCCCTGCACCCGGTCGGCGAACAGCCCAAAATAATCGGCACTAACATGACCGGCCTGATAGCCGCCGACGTAGTGCAGCCCGTAGTTGGCCAGCACCGCCAACGGCCGCCCGTCGGCGTGCCGGACATCGAGCACCGACACCTGCGGATCAACCGGCCCGGCCGGCTTGAGCAGGTCGGTGCCGCGCGGCGGATTCATTTTCACCTCGTCGCTCCCGCCGCCAAACGGATTGGCAGCAATCGCCACCGGCTTCATGAACCAACGCCTGTTGTGTACGTGCTGCGGTGCGCTACCGAACCCCCAGCCAACCTTGGCCGGCGCAAGATGATGCCCCGCTCGCGTGATGCCGTCGGCGATGCGGCGAGCGACAAACTCGGCGTACGCGCGATCCCTCGGCTCGGGATGAATCCCCACCATCGCCGGAGCGGCGTGCGTGTGCGTGGCGGCGATGAGAATGTTTTCCGGTGCCAAGCCGGTCGCCTCCCCGGCCAGTGACTTGGCGCGCGCCACCACCTCGCCGCCGAGCATTCGCATGTCGCAAATCGCGATGGCCAAGCGCGTCGCGCCGTCGTCGAGCACGAGGCAGCGCGCATGCAGTTCGTCGTGAATATGAGTGACCGGCCCGCCCCGGGCGATCACGCCGCCGTTGGAGACGCCGAGCGCCGGGGTGATGTCCACCACCGCCGCACCGGCCCGCAATTGCCCCGCCACCACTGTTCCCCCAAAGCCAAAAAGCGCAAGGCACCACACCAAAGTAAAACGGAAGTTCATCGTGCCGCCGACCATGCGACACCCCGCCGTGCCGAGCAACGGCTTTTCTTTCCGGCTTGGGTGGCTTGCTTTAGATTGCGCCGAGCATGACTTCGACGAATGAATCGCTTGGCCAAGCGGACCGCACCGAGGGGGACGTCAACCTCTCCGACCGCCGACTCGCCTGGCAACAGGCCAACGTGGACGACGCGACGCGCGAAACACTCGAGCGCGACTCGGCCGCCTTTCTGCATCAGTCACTCTCGTCGCCGTGCCTCACCGAGTTGACTGGCTGCGAAGGCATCTACCTGACCGATGCCGACGGTAGACGCTACATGGATTTTCACGGGAACAGCGTTCATCAGGTCGGCCACGCTCATCCCAAAGTCATTGAGGCAGTCAAGCGGCAACTCGACGAGTTGGCCTTCTGTCCCCGGCGCTTCACCAACCAACCCGCCCTCGCCCTCGCCGAGCGCCTGGCCAAGCTAGCGCCGGGCAATCTGGCCAAGGTGCTGTTCGCCCCGGGCGGCACGGCGGCCATCGGCATCGCGATGAAACTCGCCCGCTACGTCACTGGCCGGCACAAGACGATCTCAATGCTCGACTCGTTTCATGGCGCGTCGCTGGACGCCATCTCGATCGGAGGCGAGGCGCTGTTTCGCGACGGACTCGGCCCGCTTCTGCCCGGCTGTTTTCACGTCGCTTGGCCAAGCGCGGCGGCAGACGCCGAGGCCATCGAAAAGATCCTCGTCGAGGAGGGCGACGTCGGCGCGGTCATTGCCGAGCCGATGCGCTGCACCACGATCGACCGTCCGCCGGATGCGTATTGGCGGCGCGTGCGAGAGTTGTGCGATCGATACGGCGCGTTGCTCATCTTCGATGAAATTCCGCTTGCTCTCGGTCGTACCGGTCGAATGTTTTGCTGCGAACACAGCGGCGTGACGCCGGACATCCTCGTACTCGGCAAGGGGCTCGGCGGCGGCGTGATACCGATGGCCGCAACAATCACCCGGGCCGATCTCGACATCGCGCCGCAGCGTGCGCTGGGCCATTACACGCACGAAAAAAGCCCAGTCGGCGCCGCGGCAGCGCTGGCCACGCTCGACGTGATTGAATCGGAAAACCTGCTCGAGCACTCAAGTAAATTGGGGGCCGAAACACTAGAGCAGTTGCGCAAATTGCAGCAACGCCACAACGCCATCACCGACGTGCGCGGCCTCGGTCTCGCGATGGGCGTGGAAGTGAGCAGCCCCGACACCGCCGAGCGCATATTATACGACTGCCTCGAAAACGGACTGAGCTTCAAAGTCTCCGGCGGCACCGTACTCACCCTCACCCCGCCGCTGATCATCACCCACGAGCAGATGGCCGAAGCCCTCGCCATCCTCGACGCCGCGATTGGGCGACTTTAGCGCGTGCGCTCGCGGGTGGTTTGCATCAGTCGTTGCATGCGCTTGAGTACTTTTTTGCCCGAGTCGCGCTTGGCCAGGTTGGTGTATTCGTTGGGGTCGGTTTTGTAGTCGTACAACTCCACGCCGTGGTTTCCGTTACCCCACTCTGTGTAGCGGTCGCGCTCGGTGCGCATGGTGTGGCCAAGTTGGTTGTTTTTTTTTGCTCCGGGAATCTTCCCACGTATTCGCGTCACCGTGAAGGCGGCTTGGCGCACCTTGGCCTTGGGGTTGTTCAGCACTGGCATGAGGCTTAAGCCATTGAGGTGAGCCGGTTTGGCCAAGCCGCAAAGGCCGGCCAGCGTGGGGTAGAGATCGATCAACTCGGCGAGCGAGTCGCTGGCTAGACCGGCGTTTTTCATGCCGGGGATGGAGAGGATGAGCGGGACGCGGGCGCTGCCCTCGAACAGGTCACTCTTCTGCCAAAGACCATGCTGGCCAAGGTGGTAGCCGTGGTCAGAAAAGAAAACGACGATTGTGTTGTCAGCGAGCTTGAGCCGGTCAAGCGCGTCGAGCAGTTTGCCGACGCAGGCGTCCATCAGCGAAATCGACGCATAGTAGGCCTGAATGATTGCCCGGCGCTTGGCCAGGGACAACTCGCGCTGGTGCACCCGGTCGGCGAGCGCAGCGGGTGGGATGTCGTCGCGGTCGCCGGGCTTTTCCATCACGGGATCGATCTTGTCGAGCGGGTACAGCTTGGCGTAATGCGCCGGGGCGACGTACGGGGTGTGCGGTCGGAAAAAGCCCATCGCCAAAAAGAACGGCTTGCCGGTTTTGTCGGGGTGATGTTCCTCGATCAACCGGATCGCCTCGAGTGCGCCCTTGCCGTCGGTGTGATCCTCGTCGCGGCTCTCGACGATGCGCCAACTCAGCGTGCCACCATATTTTCCCTTCTGCAACGTGGCGACCGGGTCGAGCTCGGTGCGGTCGATGCCGATTGGGTTGGCTACGATGTTCCACGATGCCGCATCGTCCTTGCCGTCGGTGCCGATTTGCAGCGGCACGCCGTAGTGATAAATCTTGCCGACGCGCGCGGCGAAGTAGCCGTTGTTCATGAAATGCTGCGACAGCGTGGTAATGTCCGGATGGCGTTCGCGGAAGTCACCGGCGTTGGAGAGCACGCCGGTTTGCTCGGGATACAGGCCGGTCATGAGCGAGGCACGGCTTGGATTGCAAACGGGGTACTGGCAGTAGGCGCGGTCGAAGCGCATGCCGCGCCTGGCCAAGCGGTCGATGTTCGGCGACTGGACGAGCGGGTGGCCGTAGCAGCCAAGGTCGTTGTTGAGGTCGTCCACGGCGATAAAAAGGACATTCGGCTTGGCCTCGAGGCCCGAATTGGCCAAGCAGAAAACAGCGAGCACAGTCGCGTGAAATAAAGGCCTGATACGGAATAACATAGGCAAAAGATAAAAGGAAACGGGGTGAATCGAAAGAATTTTCGTCGGCGAAAAACGCATGGATTTGTGTAAAAAAAGTGTTTACACCACCACAATGCAGAGGCAACGTCCCCAGGTTCGAGGCTGGGTCGGCTCTGCGGCCCCCGCCCCAATCTATGAAATTAAATTATCGTTTGCAGGACTTGCGTTGGGTAAGCGCAATCTTTTTAAGCGGCACCGTGATCAGCACGCTCGTTGGTCTTCCGGTTTTCATCTACCACTTTGGCGGCCAAATGAACTGGTGGGTTCACGGTGCCGTGTTCGTCGGGATGTTCGTCGCATCCGGCTTGAGCATCACGCTGGGGTATCACCGGCTGTTCTCGCACATCTCGTTCAAGGCCAAGTGGCCGGTACGGTTGTTCACCCTCATCTTCGGTGCCACGGCGATGGAGAACTCCGTGCTCGAGTGGTGCTCGGATCATCGCCGCCATCACAAGCACACCGACGACGATGCAGATCCGTACAACATCCAACTTGGCTTCCTCCACGCGCACATCGGCTGGGTGGTGTTCCGCCCGATCGGCGGTGACGTGCCGCTGACCAATGTCAACGATCTCAAGAATGATCCCCTGGTTCGCTGGCAGCACAAGTGGTGGGGGGTGATCGGGATCGTGGTCGGCTATGGTCTCCCGGCGCTCATCGGCTGGCTCGCCGAGGGTGGCGTCGGCATGGCGGCCGGACTGCTCATCGGTGGCGCGGCCCGGCAGGTCATGGTTCATCACATGACCTTTTTCATCAACAGCCTCTGCCACACGCTCGGCGGGCAACCGTACTCGAACCGTTGCTCCGCGAAGGACAGTTGGTTCATGTCGCTATTCACCTTCGGCGAGGGCTACCACAACTTTCACCACGAGTTTCAGCACGACTACCGCAACGGCGTGAAGCCGTGGCAGTTCGACCCCACAAAGTGGAGCATCCGCGTGCTGGAGAAACTTGGGCTCGTCTCGAATCTTCGCCGTGTCCCGAACGAGACCATCGAAATCGCCGAGATCAGGGAAACAGAGCGGCGACTCGACGAGCGGCTTTCGGCACAGAAGGAAACCATCTGCGAGAAAACCCAGCGCCTGTTCACCGAGGCGCAGGAGGAACTCGCCGCAGCGCAGAAAACCTGGGAGAAATCCAGGAAAGAATACGCCCACGCACTTCGCCAACAGATCGATACCACCAAGGAGCAAATGAACGAACTGCAACAGCAACTGGAGCAGGCCGTGCTGGATCTGCGCCAAGCCATCAGCGACTGGCATGATGCCCACCAGGGGCTCGTCCTGAAACTTGCTTAACGAGGCGCTTGGCCAATTTTAATCCGCAGGACGGCGCCTCGTGCACCGTTTTTGTTTTTCGGCCTTGGCCAAGCGCGACAACGGGTTTGCCTCCGCCCTGCCCTTCGTTCACCATCCCGCCACGACAACGTTTTCATGAAACCCAGTCACTTCATCAACACTATCGTAGCGGCAGCGGCGTTGGCCTTTGCCAGCCCGGCAGTCGCCAAGGACTCGAAGACGCTCGACGTATACTGGGTGGACGTCGAGGGCGGCGGCGGCACGCTCATCGTCACTCCCGCCGGCGAGTCGATCCTCATCGACACCGGCATGCCGGGAGGGCGCGATCCCGGGCGACTGCACGAAGCCGCCACCCAGGTCGCCGGTGTGAAGCAGATCGACCACCTCATCGTCACGCACTTTCACATCGACCACTTCGGCGGCGCGGCGGAGTTATCGCAAAAAATGCCAATCAAAAACGTGTGGGACAACGGCATCCCGGAACGCGATCCCGACGGCAAGGCCAACTCCAATTTTTTGCTCCGCATTAAGCCGTACCGAGGCATGACCGTCGGCGAGCGCCACGTCATCCAGCCCGGCACCGAGTTGCCCCTCAAGCAAACGGACGGCACGGCCAAGCTGCGGGTGCGCTGCGTCGCCGCGATGAAGAAGTTCGTGACGGTACCCGAGGCAACTCAGCGCAATCCTCTCACCGACAAAGTCAAGTGGGTTGCCGAGGACACCACCGACAATGCCAACAGCATCGCCGTAATCGTCGAGTTGGGCGACTTTCGCTTTTGGGACGGCGGCGACCTCACGCAAAACACCGAGGCGCGGCTCGTCACGCCATACAATCGAGTCGGCACCGTGGACGTTTACCAGGTGAACCATCACGGACTCGACTTCAGTAACAACGCCGTATTTATCCAAAGCCTAGCGCCAACCGTCTCGGTGATGAACAACGGCGTGACAAAGGGCTGTGGTGCGGCGTCCTTTGCCGCCGTCAAGAGCGCCAGGGTCAAGGCGATGTATCAGCTCCACAAAAACCTGCGCGACGATATAGAAAATAACACGACGAACGAATTCATCGCCAACCTTACACGAGACTGCGACGCGCATCACATCCACATGTCCGTCGCTCCCGACGGCAAACAGTACACCATCAGCATCCCCGACAAGGGCCACAGCCGCACTTACAAAACCCGAAGGAAATAACCGCAACCACCGGCCAAGTGTAAGCCGGGCGACATGATTTACCTCGACCATCTCACGACCACGCCGCCGCTGACGGAGGTGGTCGATGCCATGCAGCCTTGGCTGCGCGGGCAGTTCGGCGCGCCGGCCTCGCTGCACAAGCTTGGCCTCGAGGCACGCGATGCCATCGACGCGGCGCGGGAGCGCTTGGCCAAGCTGGTGAATGCCGCCGAGCCGGAGGAGATTATTTTCACCTCCAGCGGCACCGAGGCGATCAACCACGCGGTCAAGGGCGCCGCCTTGGCCAACCGCCGGTTCGGCAGCCACATCGTCACCACCGGGATCGAGCATCCGGCTGTGCTTGGCTCCGTCGCCTGGCTTGAGAGCCAAGGCTTCAGTAGCACAAGAGTCGGCGTCGATGGCCAGGGCCGGGTCGATCCCGATGCGATTGGGCGCGCGATGAACGACGAGACAATCCTCGTTTGCCTGCACCACGCAAACCTCGACCTTGGCACGGTGCAGCCGGTCGCCGAGGTGGCCGAACTCACCGGCGAACGCGGCATCCCGTTGTTCGTCGATGCCACCGCCAGCGGCGGCTGGCTGGCGACGGACGTGCAGCAACTCGGCGCTGATTTGCTGGCCTTGGCGCCGCACCGATTCTACGGTCCGAAAGGCGTGGGCGTGCTTTACAAAAAACGGCGTACGCGAGTGGAGAACCTCATCCATGGCGGCGTGCAGGAAAACGAGTTTCGCGCCGGAACAGAAAACGTGGCCGCGATCGCCGGTGCCGGTGTCGCCGCGGAACACGCCGCCGCCGCGCTTGGCCAACGCGCCTCGCAAGCGGCCAAGCTGCAGGTGCGGCTGCTCGAAGGCATTGGCCAAGCCGTCGAGGGCGTTCACTTGAACGGCCCCGAGCCGGGCGACGGACGGCTGCCGCACCAGCTCAGCCTCAGCACCGGGGGTGTCGAGGGCGAAGGCCAGGCGCTGATGCCCGACCTGCGCGGCGTCGCCATCGCTGCCGGGGCGGCTTGCACGACGCGGTCGATGCGAGTGCCCCCTGCCCTGCGCGCCATCGGCCGCGACGTCGACTTGGCCAAGGGCACGACGCTTTGGGGAATCGGCCGCGACACCACGGAGGCGGAGATCGACCGGGCGATCGAGTCGTTCGCAGCCGTCACGGCCAAGTTGCGCGACATGTCGCCGGCGCAGTGATTTGTCGGCGCAGTGGGCGAAGTCGCTTGAACCCCGACAGCGCACCGTGTAAGTAGTGCGCGCGTTACTTATCGCGACATGGCTGAAATCGAAGAGAAATACGAGGACAACGTCAACGGCAAATTTTTTGTGGATGAACAGTGCATCGACTGTGATCTCTGCCGCGAGACCGCGCCATCCTGCTTCACCCGCAACGACGACGGAGGATACTCCTTCGTCCACAAACAACCGGTCAACGAGGAGGAGGAAGAACAGTGCCGGGAGGCGATGGAGGGCTGCCCTGTCGAAGCCATCGGCGACAACGGCCCTGGCTAACTCTTCACTCCGTTTTTCAGCCGGTCTTTTGCAACCGGCGTCGCAGCATCTCCAATGCCTGATGCACCGTGGCGTGCTTGAACGTCTCGCGGTCGTACGGGTGGAATTTTCGAATCGCCAGCGGCCGGCTGCCTTTCGAGGCCAAGCCCAGCCAGGCGGTGCCGACCGGCTTATCCGCCGTGCCGCCGTCCGGCCCGGCGATGCCGGTGACGGAGAGGGCATGGTCAGCCCCGCTCACCGCGAGAGCGCCCTCGGCCATCTCGACGGCCACCTCTTTGCTCACCGCGCCGTGCTGCGCCAGGGTTGACTCGTTCACACCGAGCAGTATTTGCTTCATCTCGTTGCTGTACGTCAGCATGCCGCCGGCGAAGATGGCTGACGCACCGGGCACGTTGGTGATGTGGTGCCCGAGAAAACCGCCGGTACACGACTCGGCGACAGCCAGGGTTTCGCCGGTGGCGATCAACTGCCCGACCACCACCTGCTCGATCGTCTCGTCGTCGGTGCCGTAGATTTGTTTGTCGATCGCTGCGCGGATCGTTGCCTCCGCCTCGGCGATGAGGGCCGGCGCGTCCGGGCCATTCCCACTGAGCCGGATGTCCACCTGCCCGGTGCGCGCGCAAAAGCCGAGGTCAAGCCCGCGCTCCATCAACGGCTTGAGTTGCCCAAGCAGCATGTCCTCCACCATCGACTCACCGATGCCGAGGCTGCGAAGTGTCCGGCAATGAAACGCCTGCTCGAGCGGCAGGTGTTTTTTAATGAACGGCAGCGCCTGGTCGTCGACCATCGGACGCAACTCGCGCGGTGGCCCCGGCAGCATCAGCAGCCAAGCCGGTTTGCCGCTTTCGTGAAACGTGTTCGGCGACACCTCGATGGCCAAGCCGGGGGCGGTGCCGTGTTCGTTGGGAAACACAACCGCGCCTTTTGGAACCTGCGCCTGCACCAGCACCGACTCCGGCATGGGGCGGTGGCGCTGCTCGAAGAAGCTCTCGATGTGCGAGGCGATCGAGTCGTCCCGGCAAAGCGGCCGGGCCAGCATGTCGGCGATCATCCCGCGCGTGATGTCGTCGGACGTCGGGCCAAGTCCGCCGGTGGTAATGACGAGCCCGGCACGGCCAAGCGCGGTTTGCACCGCCTCACGGATCGCTTGGCCGGTGTCCGGCACGGTGACCTGACGGGAGAGGGTGTGGCCGCTGTCGGCGAGGCGTTGGCCAAGCCACTGTTGGTGGGTGTTGAGCACGCGGCCAAGCAGCAGCTCGGTGCCGGTGGTGATGAGTTCGATCTCCATCCTTGGCCCGCCAATATCAGGGCAAGT
>ERZ813253.167-NODE-167-length-26188-cov-3.328422_pt1 | contig 26188 bp, 24 predicted proteins | sample MGYA00520893_ERZ813253 | MGnify/ENA primary metagenome ERZ813253 (study PRJEB31669, sample SAMD00080414) | marine metagenome | biome: oceanic hadal pelagic zone biome; feature: marine hadalpelagic zone; material: sea water | place: Pacific Ocean:Izu-Bonin Trench...
GACGGGCCGTTGGTCAGTGTCGCCGGCTGGGCGGGGATGTACATGTCGACGCTGAGCGAGAAGATGAAGCCGTCGCGGGTGCCGTCCTTCCCATCCATCATCAGTGCCAGAGCGAGGGTGAGGAACAGCATCGCGAACAGAGAGAGCATCATGTAGAAATTCGCCTTCTCGATCGCCTTCGCACCCTTCCAGATGGCGAGCACGGTGATGGCGATGACGATGAACTGGAACATTATCACCTGACCTGGATCCTGCAGGAAGGCGTTCCAGACATCGACGGACTCGACGTTCATCAGGCCATTCGTCACTCCGAGCGTGAAGTACTTCACGCACCAGCCGGCGACCACCGCGTAGTAGAATCCGATCGCCGTCGAGATCCACGCCGTCCACAGCCCCATCCAGGCGAACTTGCGCCCCACGAGGATGCGGAACGACCCGACCGTGCCGACGCGCGTGCGCTTCCCTATGGCGAACTCGGCGATGATCAGGGGGATGGACCAGATGAACAGGAAGAACAGCCACGGGATGAGGAAGGTGCCCCCTCCGTTGGCCCCCACCATGCGCGGGAAACGCCAGATGTTGCCCGTGCCGATCGCCGCGCCGATGGCGGCGAAGATGAGGCCTACTCGGCCGCTGAACTGGTCACTCTTCTCCACCCGGGCTCCCCCTCAGTGAGCCTCGTCCTGGGAAAGTGCTGGTTCGTCTTTTCCACTGTCCATCATCAATTTGAGGGCCACGCCGAGGCCTCCCCAGACAGCAGTAGCGACCAACAGAGCGAGCATGATGGCGAGGCCGGTGTTCCCGAAGGAGGCGCGGTAGGGAATGGTGAGTTGGTGATACTGTCCCTGCGCCGGGTACTGGAACGGGTAGGTTCCCGACAGCGTTCCGAGCGCCGCCTTGTAGTGCAGCTGTCCCGAGATGTCGTCAGGAACAGGTACGTCAGACACGATCAGCGACCCGTTGTTGCCGTCAGCCAGTTCGCACTGCTCACCGGTCTCCTTGAACGGCGCCTTCTGCCACTTCTGGGCCAGCCACTCGGTCGGGCCGTAGTCGGACTGTATCCGGCTCGGCTTGACCATGCGCCACGTCAGATGGCTGGCGTTGATGTCGCTCGACCACGGGAACTGCTCACCGATGCACATCTCGATGGGGATCGGCCCGTTCTCGCTGATGCTCACATTCGCTGGCGGGGTGATCCAGTGCGAGCGGCTCCAGTTCTCCAGTCCCACGCGGGCACGCTCGACCGGGTTGTCGGAGAACTCGACGAGGTAGAACGGCATCCCGAGGTTGCGCACGGCGATGTGGTTGATGTCCTCGGGGCGCTGGTGGAAGGCGGTGCCGATCTCGATGGTGTAGCAGAAGGACTGGTGCACGCCATAGTGCCAGTCGCAGAAGTCACCGGTGGTCGGATACAGGTCCGAGGACTGCATCGGATCGTAGCCCGACATCTCCGCCATCTGCACCCCGTGGTAGACCAACTCGGCCTCATCGGTCGTGCTGCATCCGGTGCAGTGACCCCACGGCCAGAGCACGAGTTCGGAGTAGGAGTGCCAGGTCAATGTCGCCTTGAAGTCCGAGGCGCCGTCACCGTCGTCGTCGTTCATCTCGGTCATGTCCTGCATGAACAGCGTCTCCGGCTCGCTGTTGCCGCCATCCCAATCCTCATCGATCAAGCCGTCGGCGTCGTCGTCTTTGCCATCGACATGATCCTCATTCAGACGGCCATCACCGTCGTTGTCGACGGTATCGAAGGGACCGGTGTAGACATCGTTGTTGACGACGCCGGCTCTCTCATCCTCCGAGGGAGTACAGGTCCCTGGGATGAGAGGTATAGTGGCACCGAGGGGCCAGCCCCACTCGAACTGGTAGTTGCGGTTCAGGTCGACCCCGTCGCAATCCTCGTCTACCCCCGGCTGCAGGTCTGGAAATGGGGTGATTCCAGTATACGTGTTGTCTCGCAGGTTCTTTCTCCATCCGCCAGAGGGGCAGCTCTCCCACGCCTCCTCACTGCAGAACTCCTCTCGGTCGTAGCGATTGCCGTCGACGTTGAGCATCGGCACGAGGTAGATCTCGCGGGAGTCGACCAGATCGGTGATCCACTGCTCCGAGAAGTCCTCGTCCACGCCCAGGTCTCCCGGTCCGCACGGGATTCCGTCACCGTTGCTGTCCTGATATGATTCGTCGAGCATGAGGCAGTCGCCGTCGTCATCCAGCACACCATCACCGTCGGCATCTCCCCATGGGTCCTCGTCGATGAGCCCGTCACCATCGTTGTCCACCCCCGCCATGCCATAGTAGTGAGCGATGGTCTCGAGGAACAGCATCGCCACCTCGTAGCCCATCCACTCGCGAGCGTGGTGCACTCCCACCAGCAGCACGTCAGGCCGGTCGGCGTAGTTGCCGCAGTCACCCACGAATGGGTCACAGGTGCCTCCTTCGACTCCCTCCGCTCCACCGGTGATCTTCATCCAGGGGATCTCGTCCTTGTAGTACCAGCCCTTGTAACTGTCAGAGTCCATCTCGATGCCGCGGGCGTTGGTGCCTCCGGGCATGCCGTCGTGGAACTCGAAGATCTGGGGGTTGCGCTCCGCCAGATACTGCATTCTCTGACGCATGCTCAGGAAATCATGGAAGGAGTCGAACTGCGCATCCGAGTCACCACCCCACGGGTAGGACTGGCTGACGTACTCGATGGACCACAGGTCCTCTGGTGCTTTACCGGGCTCGTCGTCGTCCTGAGAGGTTGCGAGGCTGCCGGTCAGCGCCACCGAGTTGAGCAGCAGCAGGGCGAGCAGGATGGCGCGGGCGTTGCGCATTTCGGGCACCACAGGTGCCCAGCCGCGTGACTCACTTGAACGGTTCGCCGACCTGCTGAACCACATATGGGACTGATAGCCGGCTGGTCGTCGGCCGGTTCCGCGTCGTCCGTCGCCTTTTCAAGCGGAGGCGGCTCCGCCGGTCCGATGGACGCCTTCATTCGACTCGTTCCCGGCTGGGACAATCTGCTGCTCGGGGTCCAGACCGGTGTCTGGGTCGCCCTGCTGGCGATCTTCGTCATCGGGATGATCGCCCGCGCGCTGGTCATCTTCCTCTTCCCACACCTGCTGAAGCCGCTGACCGAGCGCATCGACTCGCTGAACGAGTTCGAGATGCGGGCGCGCATCTCGTTCGGCGCCGCCGGCGCCGGCCTCGTCTGGTGGAAGCTCACCGAGTATCTCGGCAGCGAGCCGGAGGTCGTGCTCCCTTCGACCTTCGAGTTCTGGATCACCGCCTTCGCTGAGGTTGTCTTCCTGGTCGGCCTGATCTGGGGTGTCATGAGACTGGTGGATCTCGTGCCCGTGATCGTGGCATGGAGGGATGAAGATGGCGAGTTGGACGGGACGGAGAAAACGCTGGTGACCGCGGTCGAGAGCGTGCTGCGGGTCATGGTCGTGCTCGCCGGCGCGGTGCTGATCGCCGAGGCGTTCGGGTTCAACCTGAAGACCCTGCTCGCAGGCCTCGGCATCGGTGGGTTGGCGTTCGCTTTCGCCGCCAAGGACACCATCGGCAACCTGTTCGGTTCGATCACCCTGCTGCTCGACCGACCCTTCCGCATCGGCGACTGGATCAAGGTCGGCGCGTCAGAGGGCGGGGTGTTCGAGATCGGCATCCGCACGACGCTGCTGCGAACGAGCGCGGACACCGTCATCACGCTGCCCAACAGCAGTCTGGTGAACAAGCAGGTCGAGAATTTCGGCAGGCGGCGCTGGCGACGTTACCAGCCCACCTTCTATCTCGATCTAGCGAGTGATGCGGACGCACTGGAGGCGTTCTGCACCGGCATCTGGAAGTTGGTCTGCGACCATCCGAAGACACAGAAGCACGGTTCCTCGTACGCCCGTGTGTCAGCGATCTCCAAGGATTCGTTCGAGATCGCCTGCAACCTCTACTGGGATGTCTCGGGAGGCAATGAGGAGAAGGACGCGCGGGAGAAGTTCCTGCTCGATGTCAGCCGCCTGGTGAAGGAACTCGGCCTCGAATTCTTCGAGCCGAGGATGCGCGCCACGCGGGAGTGATCCGATGGCGCTGCTCGTGCTGCTCAGGCACGGAGAGTCAGTGTGGAACGCCGCCAACCGCTTCACCGGCTGGACCGATGTGGATCTGTCCGAGAAGGGCGTACTGGAGGCGGCGGACGCTGGCCGGCAACTGGCTGACACTCGCTTCGACGTGTGCTACACCAGCGATCTCGTGCGCGCGCAGAGGACCGCTGAGATCGTGCTCGACCTCAACAGCGAGTCGGGTGACATCCCCACACACGAGGACTGGCGGCTGAACGAACGGCACTACGGCGCGCTGCAAGGCCTCGACAAGGACGAGACGCGGGCGAAGCACGGCGCCGAGCAGGTGCACATCTGGCGGCGCTCCTACGATGTCGCACCCCCTGACGGCGAGAGCCTCAAGACCTGCGCCGAGCGCACGATCCCCTGCCTCGAGGAGCGCATCATCCCCGACCTGGAATCAGGGAAGAACGTGCTCGTAGCCGCCCACGGCAACTCACTGCGCTCGATCGTGATGCACATCGAAGGGCTGTCGGAGGACGAAGTGCTCCTTCTGGAACTACCGACCGGAGTCCCGCGCAGCTACGAGTTCGCTGACGCCGGATTCACTCGCCTCGACTAGTACGGCGGCGGGGCGCGGCGCCGGTAGGCCCAGCGCAGCAGCAGTGCGCACAGGGAGAGCCCGAGCACCGCCGCGATGCGCTCTGACAGGCTGTTGAACACCTGTGGTATGAGCAGCGTGGTGGCGGCGGCGGTTCCACAGACGAGCGCCAGCCCGGAGAGCGTGCGCGAATGGTACATCGAGGTCTGCAGGTGGGGCACGAACGACAGCCAGTCGATCAGGCGTGCCGGAACCGCCTTCTGCCAGGCGAGCGCGCAGGCGACCTCCTCGAGCACCTGTTCGTACTCCCAGATGGCGACCCCTCCCCTGTGTCCGTCGAGCGCGGCCGCGGAGCGTGCCGCGGGTGGCACGGTGGCACACCAACCGGTGAACAGCGCGCGGCGCAGCCTGAGTTCTAGGTCCGCGGGGACCTGACGCGCATCAGCGCTCGACAGGATGCGGGAGATGGAGCGGTAGCCGGCAGCGAGGTCGCGGACGGCCGGAACCTCCGGGAAGGGGGGAAGCATGGCATTGACGACACCGTCGGCGCAGTTGGCGATGGTCGGCTCCCCGTCGTCGTGCAGCAACACGCCTTCGAGCCCGAAGTTGCGGTGCGTGATGGTGCCGTGCGTGTCACGTGAATGCGGCGCGCGCCAGAGCGTGTTCGTGACGAGTCGCTCCTCCAACACCTTCAGCCGCTCGTTCCAGCGGCGCTCATCGTTGGGAAGCGCCAACCGAGCGAGTGCGTCGGAGTGGAACCTGCCGAGGGTCTCTCCCGAGACATGACAGATCTGCTCAGCAGCAGCGTGGTCACCCTCCTCGATGGCTGTCGTCAAGCGCTCGGACGCCGCCTCCCCCTGCTGTTGACGAAAGATGAGCAGCACATCGCGGCCCTTCCACTGCAAGCCACCGACAGCCGCTTCGAGCACCTCCGAGGAGAGTCCGGCCAACCTCCTTCCATGCCCGCAGGAGTCGAGCGGCAGGAAGTGAGCACGCAGCGTCCTGCCCCCACGCTCGCGGATGCGCCAGCAGCGCCCGTCCCAGGCATCGACGCGCTCGATGGTCGCCCCCGCGAGTTCGGGCACCTCCCCCCACCGCTCGCCGCCTCCTCCGACCGGCAACATCCCCTTCCACCAGTCGAGGGAGTCCGAATCCCCTGTCGGCCAGAGCAGCAACTGGCTGCCCCACCGAGCGTGCAGCCTGTACGCCTCGAAGCCCGCTGGTGCCTGCTCCGCGGCCGGTTCGACCTCGGTGACAACACCGGCTGGGAACCACGGCTCATCGGCGAGCACCTCGATGTTCAACTGCGATGGCAGGGGCGCACCTCGTTCACGGCTCGCGGCTCCCGCTATTTGCTCTGTTGCGCCACTCCCCTCAGAAGCCGCCCCAAGTTTGACAGGTGCCGCACACCGCCCAAGGCCGGGTGAGGAGATGTCAGACCTGCCGCTCGCCGTCGACCTCGATGGCACCGTCATCCTCACCGACATGTCCTACATGACGATCAGCAGGGTGCTGCTCATCCGCCCCTGGCTGGTTCCATGGATGTTGTACAAGGAGTTCAGCGGACGACGCTCGGTGTGGAAACGCGCCCTTGGGGAGAGACTGAACTTCGACCCGGAGAAACTCACCTACCACGAGGAGTTCCTGCGCTGGCTCAAGCAGCAGAAGGAGGGGGGCCGCATCCTCATCCTGTGCACCGCATCGGACAGACCGGTGGCGGAGAAGATCGCTCGACACATCGGAATCTTCGATGATGTGATGGCTACCGATCTGGGGCCCAATCTCGCCGGCGAGAACAAGGCGGCGGCCCTCGTCGAGCGCTTCGGCGAGAAGGGATTCGGCTATGCTGGCAATTCGAAGTCGGATCTTGCGGTGTGGCCGCACGCCGGCGAGGTCATCGTCGTGAATGCAAAACCAGCGGTACGCAGGCAGATCGAGGCCGATGCCCACCTGATATTCGATTGACTCCCCCCATGCACAGTTCCCACACCCGATTCCATCAAGTGCGAGTTGATGCTCGTGCAGAGCGCAGGTGAGCGCATGGGGCGTATCGGACGTACACTCGACGCGACCGTCAAGTGGCTGCTGAAGTTCAGGATCATCAATTGGCCGGCACGCAAGATCGCCAATTCCCGGCTGTCATGGAGCTTCATCTCGCGCACTGACCGCATCCGCACGAACAGGCTCAGGGACCGCGTGAAGTCGTATCCGCTCCCGGAGCACGTCTCGATCATCATGGATGGGAACAGGCGCTTCGCCTGGAGTCAGGAGATCGCGCGGGAGATCGGCCACCGGCATGGCAAGGAGAAACTGAAGGAGGTGATGGATTGGATCCTGGATCTCGGCATTCCCTACCTCACCGTCTACGCCCTCTCCACCGATAACATCAGCACACGAGAACCAGATGAACTGGATTCACTCTACGACCTGTATGTATCCGGATTCCATGAGATAAGCGAAGATCCGCAGATTCACGAACGTGGTGTCAAGGTTCAGGCTGTCGGGAGACTCGAACTGCTGCCGGAACGTGTCCGTGAAGCGATTTCACTCGCCGAGTCACGCACGGCTTCATACACCGATTTCCTGTTCACGATCTGCCTCGCCTACGGCGGTCGCGAGGAGATCGTCGATGCGGTCCGTAGTGTGGCAGAGGACCACGCCAAGGGAGAGCTGGACCTCGATTCCATCGATACCTCGGAGATCTCCAAACGACTCTACACGGCGGACCTGCCGGACCCCGACCTGGTCATCCGCACCAGCGGAGAGGAGCGCATCTCCAACTTCCTGCTGTGGCAGATCGCCTACGCTGAACTGCACTTCACCGATGTGCACTGGCCGTCGTTCTCCCGCCAGCACCTCTACGAGGCGATCGACTCCTACCAGAAGCGCAAGCGTCGTTACGGTGGTTGAGGCGATGGATGAGACCTGTCCTACGTGTGGCAAGGATGGCTACCGCAACCCGGCCCTGGCGGTCGATGCGGCAGCGCTCAGAATGACTGATTCCGGGCTGGAACTGCTGCTCATACGGCGGGGACGGGAGCCGTGGAAGGGCAGCCTGGCATTCCCGGGCGGCTTCGTCGACGAGGGTGAGGACCCCGAGGTGGCGGTTCTGCGCGAACTCGTCGAAGAAACCGGAGTCATCGGTCACGACCCGCGCTTGGTGACGGTGCGCGGCGACCCTGAGCGCGACCCACGTAAGCACATCGTCAGCATCCTCTACCGCATCACCATACCCGATGACTCCACACCGGTGGCGGGTGACGATGCCGCATCCGCTGGATTCCATCTACTCGACGATGTCGACGGCGCTGAACTCGCCGGCGACCATGGTCAGATGCTCGAGGAACTGCGCGACTCCCTGTGAACTCGCGCTCGGCGTAGCACATCATCCGATGAGAGCGGTGAGTTCGGCTGCCGCGGAGTTCCAAGGCGGAGCTGTCTGTGGCGAATGCATGCCGTTGTTGACCGCCTCGCGCCATGCGGACACAACTGCTGTCAGTGCCATTCCGGGGCGGGGCGGGACATCCAACTGGTGCAGCAGGCTGCCCCCGACATAGGTATCGAGCACGCCGCGCCTGGCGGCGGAGACGAGCAGCGTAGGCACTCCTTGTACGATCGCCTCGTGTGCCAGCGTGACCGATTCGGAGAGCACACCATCGAATTCCGCCAGCATGCCGGGCAGTCCCCACGGGTCCTTAACCGGATCATTCTCGGCGACCGTCAGCACCTGCATCCCCAGGTCAGCGAGCAGTGGCTCGGCGCTGATGTGCTCGTCGCGGTCATGGATTCCCCCACCAACCAACTTCCTGTACAGTATGCGCGGCACCGAATCCTCCGCCCGCGCTGACCGGTGCGGCTCGCTGAGATAGCAATGGGGCAGTTCGCCAGAGAGGCGGTGCAACCTGATGTCGGAACGTTCCTGCACGGCGGCGAGGAAGCCGCGGTCGAGGTCGACGCGCCACGATGATGGCAGCACGACATCTGTGGCTGAATTCAGCGCCAACCTGTGGGCGAGATGATTGGGCTCGCAGTCAGAGATGTACCACCGGGACCTGACTCCCTCCCGCTTCGCCGCCAGCAGTTCGAGCGGTGCGCCTTTCGATACCACCCGTTCGATCGGGTAGCCGAACAGCCGCTGCTGCTTGAGCCGCGCACGCACCATGCGGAGCCTGTTCCAAGCACGTAGTTCCCTGCCGAGAGGAAGCAACCCGAGACCGGCCGGTCGCTTGACCAGCAACACCTTGCGATCGGGCAGATGGCCCTGTTTGGTGGCGAGCAACGCCTCCGTCTCAGGACGCCTGGTGACGACGAGCAGGTCGTTGGCGCGCCCGGCGAGAATCCAGCGAGAGAACAGTTGCATGTGCGCCGGATGATCGAGCACCCAGCAGGTCAACGGAGCGCCCTCCATGCACCGCCGAGGCTCCTCCCTCCTGTCAAGAGAACGGCTAAGGCCGGTGCCGCCTGTCGGGCGCGCATGGGGCACAAGGAGCGTATCGAAGTTCCCGGCAGCGAGGTGTTCGGACCCTACTCCCCGGGAGTGAAGTCCCACGGCATCGTCTGGCTTGCAGGGCAGATCGCGCCCGAAGCCGGCGACGACATCGCCTCCCAGACCGACCCGAGCCTCCCCAAGGTGGCCGCTCTGCCGCATCCGGCCGGACTCTCCAAGGACGACATCTACTTCGCACAGGTACTACTAGGTGACATCGATGATTTCCAGGCCATGAACGAGGTATATGCAGGTTGGATCGGAGAGAGTGAGGTTCCTCCTGCACGCGCCGCGTTCGCCGCCGCCGCCCTGCCTGCGGGAGCGAAGGTCGGGGTGGTCGTGCAGGCCATCGACGCGAACCATGAGTGATGTGCTCAGCACGTGACATGTGTCAGGGTCATCCTGGATGTGAGCTGATGAGCGAGGTGCCAGGCCCTCCAGAAGGTGCTCCCGTCTCCATGAGACCGATGCTGCGGCTGTTCCTGGTGATCGGGGTCGATCTGCTGGCGATCGCACTCTACTTCACGCTCTGGCACTTCTTCCCGCAATGGTGGTGGGTGTGGCTCATCATGCTGCTAATCGACCTCCCGGGAACATCGTGGCTGGTGCTGCGCTGGACCGCTCCCGATGAGCCGGAATCCCCTGTCGCCTGACCTACCTGCTTTTTCACCCCCGCCCACGCGGCCAAGTCGGTGGGACCGGTGTCCGCAGAGCCCTGGCCGGAAGAACTCGACCCCGAAGCCACCCGTGCGGTGTTCAAGGCCTACGACATTCGCGGAATTGCTGGCGACCCGCTGACCGCCGCTTTCGCGCTGCGTCTGGGACGTGCGACCGCCACCTACCTCGACTGCGATGCGCTGGCGGTCTGTCGCGACATTCGAGAATCGGGGCCGGAACTGCACGCCGCCTTCGTCGAGGGGCTGCTGGCCGGCGGCGTGGATGTGCACGACATAGGGATCATGCCGACCGGTGCCCTGTATCGGGCGACTCTGGCACTCGATGTCGATGGCGGGGTGGCGATCACCGCCAGTCACAATCCTCCCGAGTACAACGGCTTCAAGTTCTGCCGTGGACCGGATGCGATGGCCGGCGACGAACTGCAGGAACTGTGGAGCGTGTTCGAGGCCGGCGAGTTCAGGGAAGGGAAGGGTGAGCACATCGAGATCGACGACTTCCTCGACCTCTACTTCGACGCCATCATCGATTCCGCCGGGATTCCGGAGCGCCGTGTCCGCCTGGTGATCGATTCGGGCAACGCCGTTCCCGGCCCGTACATCGAGGCGCTCGCACGCCTGCTCGGCGCTGACGCAACCTGCATCCTGTGCGAATGGGACAATTCGTACCCTGTCCACGCTCCCGACCCGACCCGACCGGAGAACATGAAGCTGCTCGGCGAGGTGGTGGTCGAGACGGGCGCGGAGTTCGGCATCGGCATCGATGGTGACGGCGACCGCATCGGGATGGTGGATGAGCAGGGTCGGTTCGTGGACCCCGACCGCATCCTGGCGCTGTTCGCCGATGATGTGCTGAGTCGTGTACCGGATGACGCGTCAGACGAGGCGCGCACGATCATCTACGATGTCAAGTGCAGTCTTGCTCTGAAACAGGTGATCGAGGACGGCGGCGGCATCCCGCACATGATGCGCACCGGCCACTCGTTCCAGAAGATGGCCCTCAAGCGCTCTCCCGAGGTCCAACTGGCAGGCGAGATGAGCGGCCACTTCTTCTTCAACGACCGCTGGTCCGGCCACGACGATTCGCTCTACTGCGTGGCGCGGATGCTGGAACTGGTCGGGCGCGACCCGGCACCCGATGACGGGGGACCATCGTTCAGCGATCGGTTGGCGGCTTTCCCTACCTACCCGAGCACCGGCGAGGGCAAGGTGCCGCTCACGGGAGAGCGAGAGGAGACGATGACGTTCGTCGCCGACGCGTTCAGCGACCTGCCATGCATCACCGTCGACGGTATACGCGCCCGCTTTGCGGGCGACGACTGGGAGGGATGGTTCCTCTGCCGCCCGTCGAACACGGAGCCGATACTCGTGATGCGCGCCGAAGCCACCACTGAAGCAGGGCTGCAGACGATCAAGGACGAAGTCGAGCGCCGTCTGGGCGAACGCATCGAACTGGACAGATTCCACAATGGTTGAGATCACCAGTCCGCGGACCAGTCATCCTCTCCCTCGGATTCCTCGACTGGCTCTTCGGCTTCGGTCTCGGACTCGGCGACTTCAGCGTCATCCTCGGGCTCATCCTCAGACTCGGGCTCCTCGTCCACCTCGCTCTCAGGCTCGAGTTCCTCCGATGCTGCTTCGTCCTCGGCCTCCTCGATCGAGTCATCGAGGTTGACGGCGAGCGAATCGAGCAGGCTCAACGCATCCGAACTGCTCATCTTGTCGGAGACCGGGCTGTGGGGGCTCGGCGTGTGGATGTCCATCGGCTCGGACGGGAGTTCAGGGGGGGCGGGCACCTGAGCCGTGCCAGCCGCGCTGGACAGTTGCTGTTGTGCCCCTCCGGGTGCGGGCGGGGGGGCGCTGCCATGCTGCTGCCATGATCGAGCGATCTCCGCCGCCCGGTCCGCTCCCTCCTGCTCGGTCTCCATTTCGTACTCGTCGTCGTAGTAGTCATCGTCGTCGTATTCTCGCCGTCGACTGAGCCTGAGCACGAGGAATCCGAACAACGCCGCGAAGCAGATTGCCACCAGCGCACCGAGTCCTAGTCCGAAAGCCAGACCGCCTTCTGGGCCGAGACCACCGGCCCTGGATTCGGATATCACGTGACTCTGGTTCCAGCGCTTCGGATCCGCAGGGAACAGGTCGGCGCCCTCTGTGACGTTCCAAGGGAACGGAGCGAGCGAATTCATCGGGTCTGACCAACCGTCTCCATCGGTGTCCGGGCAGCCGATGCGGTCGTGCAGCGAGTCTCCGCGGATCGAGCGACAGGCATCTGGATCAGTGCCCATCGGCTCATCGCCGAATCCGTCACCATCCTGGTCAGACCACTGGGAGGCGTCGTCTGGGAAAGCATCCCCAGAGTCCGACCAGCCATCGCCGTCGGAATCTGGACAGCCGAACAGGTCCCAGTAGGAACCCCCTGGCTCTTCAGGGCAGTCGTCCCAAGGAGCGAGAGAGCCGGGAGCGGCCTCATCCTCGAAGCCATCCGAATCATAGTCGAGCGGATAGCGGTCGGCGTTCTGTGCACCGGGGATGAACTCACCCGGCCAGTGTCCCTTGCGCGAGGAGTTCCAGTGCGGGTTGGCCCAGTTGTCACCGGCACCGTCCGAGTCTGAATCGGCCCACTGCGACCAGTCGTCGGGGAATGTGTCTCCGGCGTCGGAGCTGCCGTCGCCATCGCTGTCAGGACAGCCGTTGCGGTCGCGCGTGGACGTTCCATGCTCATCCGGGCAGGCGTCACCGAGGTTGCCTTCTGGGTTGTCGCCATAGCCATCGGCATCGACATCCTGCCACTGGGTCTCATCATCGGGGAACACATCCGGGTTGTTGCCGTCCGGGTTGTCTCCCCAGCCATCACCGTCACGGTCGGACCACTGCGTCTCATCGAACGGCAGGTCGTCCGCCTGGGTGGCGCCGTCGGAGTTGTTGTCGCCCCAGCCGTCACCGTCGGTGTCCTTCCATTGCGTCGGGTTGTTCGGGAATCCGTCGGTCACGTCAGAGATCCCATCTCCATCCGAATCCGGGCATCCCGGCTTGTCCACCGTCCATACTCCGGGCAGCGTCGGGCACCAATCCATGTCGATGGCACCCTGCATGAACTGCCCGAGTCCGAGACTCTCGAACTGCGGAGTGTCGTCGATGTCATCCCAGTTGTCTCCGAAGTGATCGCCATCGCTGTCGTTCCACTGCGTCGGCTCGGTGGGGAAGGCGTCGCGCGAATCCGACCACCCGTCACCGTCTGTGTCGGGGCAGCCGTACTTGTCCACGAAGGAGGTGCCAGCGACGGTCGGGCAATCATCAGCGAGCACGCCGGTCGGGTTGTCACCATAGGTGTCACCGTCAGCATCACGCCACTGTGTCGGCTCCAACGGGTGGGAGTCGTCCACATCGGCATAGCCGTCACCATCGGTGTCCACACAGCCCACGTAGGGCGGCACGGTGGCGTTGCCCGGCGTCAGCGGGCAGTCGTCGTCCTCGTCGGCGACGCGGTCATCATCAGCGTCCTGGATGAGGCCTTTCCAGACGTAGATGTCGAAATCACCGGCGCTGGTCAGGTTGTCAGAGCCGAACTCAGCAGGGTTGTTGCTCGCACCCTTGAAGCGACCGGCGGTGTAGACGACATCCTGCGCGTCGACACCGATCGACCAACCGCGGTCGCCGCCTGAAGGGCCGCCTGCGAGGTAGATGTCGTCCCATTCGCCCGCGCCGGTCGTCATCGAAGCGACGAACGCATCGGATGAGCCGCTCGTGTTGGCGGTGATCAGTGACTGGCCGTGCTCGAAGGTGACCTGCCCGGCGACCTGTCCGGTGATGTAGACGAGCGTTTCGTTCTGGTTGAGGGCGAGCGAGAAGCCGAAATCCTCAGCAGCGCCGCCAGCCTTGCGCGCCCACTGCCAGGTGCTCGAGGAGTCGATCTTGCCGGCCCAGACATCCACGGATCCTGCATCGGAGGTCAGCCGTTCGCTGCCGAAGTCGGCCAGCACGCCCTCGAAGTCGCCGATCAGGTAGATGTCGTCGCTGCTGTCAGCGACGATTCCCCTCAGCGTGTCCTTACCGGGCCCGCCGCCGTTGGCGACCCACTCCACGTTGCCGCTGTCGTCGACCTGCATCACCCAGACATCGACCGAACCGCTCCTGGATGTGAGCGTCACTCCGCCGGGGAACTCCACGGTGCTGGCGAAGGTGCCTCCGATGTACCAGTAGTCTCCAGTCGGACTGGGGGCGATCGCGTTGGCAGAATCGAATTGGGAAACACCACCCCAGCCGTGCTGAGACGTCCAGGTGCCATCCACATCGAGGAATCCGACATAGGCATCGGATGTGTACGCGCCCGCTGGATCCTTGATGCTCTCGTAGTACCAGTCACCATCCGAGTCGGTGTAAGCGTGTATCTTGCCCGCATAGGAGCCTGAGACGGTCACCGAGTTGTTGAACACCTTGACATCGGTTGGCATCACCTGACCGAATCGTTCCTCATACTGGATGGTGTCCCAATCCAACTCGGTCAGTTTATTGGAAGTCTTCCCCCAGAGCCAGTTGCCGTTGTTGTCCAACTTGCCGACGAACATGTCGTAGTTGGATTGGGCGTGGGCCGACAAGGATATCGAGCCCAACTGGACCGATGGTGATGCCGAACCCTGATTATCCATGAACGGACCGGTCACGTAGACGTTGCCTGCTGAGTCGACATCGATTCCAAGCCCCCAATCCTCGTAGGCACCACTGATCTGTGAAGCCCAGACCCAGTTCCCGTTCGTATCCATCTTGGCGACGAATCCATCCAGCCCACCCGCCGAGTTCAGGGTGGTCGAGCCGAATGTGGCAGAACCGCTGAAGGCCCCCGTGACGTACACGTTGTCCTGAGCGTCGAGCACCATGTCCCACGCCATGTCCGCTCCAGAACCACCGGCCGAGGCAGCCCAGTGGTCGAGGTTGGCGCGGCCGAGAGCACGCTTGATGGTCGAGTCCTGGGCAGAGTCGAGAACACCGCGATCCCGGTCGTCGGGGGAGGTGCTGCGAACTTCGTCGGGGAAGGTGGTCATCAGGGGTGTTAGGTATGCAGCCAAAAGCAACACAGAGAGGAATATTGTTGCACGACAGAGAGACACACGCGAGGTTTGCATACGCTTCGCGATTTGCGCTTCCTCTAAGAGAGTATCACATGCCCGTACGTTCCATCCGGACGCTTTCCGCGTGCGCTGTGCTCACGGATTCCAACCTCCCGGACAAAGAGCCACTGGGGAGATTTGAACTCCCGGCCTCCTGATTACGAATCAGGTGCTCTACCAACTAAGCTACAGTGGCAACGAAGCCGGGCACAAAAGAGGTCGGAATAAGCGAATCGGTGCTCCACGGCAGAGCGAGTCACCATTCCATCCCGCGGTCGTGTTCCGAGTACGCGCAGACTGTGGCATCAACGTCGGCTGAGGTCAGGGCGGAAGAGTTCGTGTGAGCGTTGCAGTGCCTCGACGGCCGGCATCCGCTTGCCAGCGAGAAAGGTGAGGCAGGACCCTCCTCCCGTGCTGTTGTGGTCCAGCAGGTGAGCGACCCCCCTCTGGGAGACGATCGCCCCCGTGTGCCCTCCGCCGATGATCACCCGCGCGGGTGACTCACAGCATGAATTGAGGATCTCCACGGTGCCGAAGGCGAATTCAGGCTTCTCGAAGTATGATGCTGGGCCGTTCCAGAGCACGCATCCGACCTGCATGATCTTCGGGCGAATGAGCATCAGAGTCTCGATGCCGATGTCGTAGATCGGGGCTGTCGTCGGTAGGTCCTCGACCGAGATCGGCACTCGTTGGCCGTCTTGCTCGACGGCGAGGTCGATGGGCAAGAGTATCTGCTCGGAGTGGTCAGCGAGCAATGTCTTCGCCAACTCCAAGGTCGGTCCGAAGGCAGCGCCGAGTGCCGTCTCCAGGAAGCCGCTGTTCACCGTGCCGAGGTTGCGACCATCGGCCATCAGCATCAGGTTGCCCACGGCGCCGACCGGCACGAAGGTGTCCACCACGCCCCGCTGGAGCAGGTTCTGGGCGATGTCGAGGGAATCGTCGACCTTGACTCCGCCGAGGATGATCGTCTGCGGACGCAACGGAGAGTCGATGACCGAGCCGAGCACCTCCAGTTCACGTTGCATCAGCACGCCGGCGATGCACGGCAGGGCCGCTCCGAAGCCGGACAGGGTGGGTGAGTTCCGATGCGCAGCGGCGAACGCGTCGCACACGTAAGCGTCGGCCACTCGTGACAGTTCACACACGATCTCTGACTCTGCCAACTCCTCGGGTGTGGCGGTCCTGCGACCGATCTCATCGGCGTGGCCGCGCACGTTGTCGAGGAAGATCATCTCACCCTGACTCATATTCTCGATATTGGTGATCGCCTTGGATCCACACACATCAGGCACGAAGCGGATGTCGCGACCCAAGAGCCGTCCAAGCAGTTCCGCATGCCTCTCCATCGAAGTGAAGTCCAGTTTATCCGGTCTGCTCTGGTGGGCGAGCAGCACCACCTTGGCATCGGCGAGCCTGCGCAGGGTGGGCAACACAGCCTGCAGACGCGCATCGTCGAGGAACTCGCCCGTGACGGGGTTCAAGGGTGAGTTGACATCGACGCGAACGAGCACCGTACGTCCGCTGAGCTGGACGTCATCCAGCGTCAAAAACGACGCCATTGAACGAGCCGACCAGCGGCCCCCATTTAGCGAAAGCGGTTCGATAACAGCAGAACTTCGCCGCAGTCGCGCGTTCAGCCGATTCTCGTTCAGCCAGGGCGGCTGAGACGAATCGCGCGCAGTCCCGCGATGGCTCCGCGCGCAACGTTTCGCGCCCTCCGAATGCTCCATAAGCGGACGGCTCACCTAACGCGTTCTGGGGTCGAGATGACATCGCGCGATAGAGGTAAGAGCGCTGCCACGAAGGTGAGCCGACGCTCGCGCGCAGCGCGCGGCGGGACACGCACCAGCGCCTTCGGTGTGAGCGCCCGAGAGTCACATGACGCCTCGGAATTCTACGACTCGGCCCTCTACTCAGGTCTGCCCAAGGAATCGGATGTCGGCGAGGTGCAGGAGTTCCCTGTGGAACTTCGTGATCGCGTCATCTGTCAGGATGCGCGTAAGATGGAACAGGTGCCGGACAATTCGGTGCAGTTGATGGTGACTTCTCCTCCGTACAACGCCAGCAAGCAGTACGATGAGAACCTGAATCTCGACACCTATCTCGGACTGCTACGCGACGTCTTCAGCGAGTGCTACCGCGTGCTCGCGCCCGGTGGACGTGCGTGCATCAACGTCGCCAACCTCGGGCGCAAGCCGTACATCCCGCTCGCCTCGTTCATCAACCAGATCATGATGGACATCGGGTTCCTGCCCCGGGGTGAGGTCATCTGGAACAAGTCAGCGAGTGCCGGTGTGTCGTGTGCCTGGGGGTCATGGAAATCGGCCTCCAATCCCATCTTGCGGGACGTGCACGAGTATGTGCTCATCTTCTCCAAGGGGAAGTACAAACTCCACCGCTCGCGCGCAGAGAAGGAGGACGGAAGGGCGGACACCATCGGCAAGGAGGAGTTCATGGAATGGACGAAGTCGATCTGGTCCTTCCCCACCGAGAGTGCCAGGAGAGTCAACCACCCGGCCCCGTTCCCGGTCGAACTTCCCCGCCGCTGCATCGAACTCTACACCTACGCCGGTGACGTGGTGCTGGACCCATTCGCAGGCTCTGGTTCGTCCGCCGTGGCCGCCAAGCGGGCCGGCCGTCACTACATCGCGTTCGACATCGTGCAGGAGTACTGCGACATCGCTGAGCAGCGCATCGCCGATGAGAACTGAAACCGATCACAGCGCCGCAGCGATTTACTGACGAAGCGAGCAACGATTGAACGGGCGAATGCCTTAGGTTCACGAGCGCCCGCGGGTGAGCGTGCAGTGGGACGTCGGCATCATCGAGGGGCCGGATGGCGATGACTGGCGGGTGCCGGTGGCGGAGCTGGAGAGCCGACAGGCGAGAGCGGCTGCGGCGCTGGCTGCTGCGGGCATCGAAGCGATGCTCGTCCACGACCCGGTCGACAGTTACTGGCTGTGCGGCAGCCGGCAGGCGGGTGCATTCCTGCTGGGCGCTGAAGGCTCGGGAATACAGGCGGCGCATCTCGTCAGGCAGAGCATCGACCGCGCTCGCTGGGAGGCAGGCGAAGGTGACTCGCCACACGAGGTCACGCCCCTGCCCCGAGCCAAGGAACTCACCGAATCCCTCAGTGCCCGCGGTTTGAGCAACTCTCCCGCCTTGCAACTCGGTAGAATGCCACATTCTGACGCAAACAGGCACTTGGCCAATCTCAGTGGTCTTGGAGGAGACAGCGCCGACTGCACACAACTGCTGTGGGACCTGCGCGAGACGAAGTCCGACTGGGAGGTCGAGCGGCTGCGTGAGAGCGGCGAGGTCAATCGCTGGATGTTCGAGGCGATTCTCGACGAGGGCGGTGAGGGCATCTCCGAGATCGAACTGGCTGCGGCGGCCGACTCCGTGAGCAGGGCTTCCGGATTCGGCGGTCATGTGCGCATGCGACGCTGGCCGATGGACTGCGACCGTGTGGTCATCGCCGCGGGGGGGTCAGGCTCAGTCCCGTCGTTCTTCGATTCCGCCGTGGGAGGAACGGGCCCACATCCACTGGCTTCACTCGGAGCGGGCTTTCACAGAATCAAGGTTGGTGAGCCTGTGCTGGTGGACATCGTTCACTGTCACCGCGGCTACGTCTCCGACTGCACGCGCATGTTCAGTGTCGGGCCGCTCGATGCAGCATGGGAGGAACGTCTCGCTGACATGGTGGAGATTCGTGATGCGGTGGTCGCAAGCCTCGGACGAGGAGAGGACTGTGAAGTGGCGTATGAGGCTGGACACGTGATCGCTCGCGAGCGCGGACACGCGGAGCATCTGATGGGTATGCCACCCGAGCAGGCGAAGTTCCTCGGGCACTCGATCGGGCTCGAACTCGACGAGACACCTGTGGTGGCGCGCGGGTTCCCAAGGCCGCTGCATGCCGGCGGCACCATGGCGATCGAACCGAAGGTGATCCACGCCGATGGCGCCATCGGAACCGAAGACACCTGGCTGCGCACCGACAATGGAATGGAATGTCTCACCGCCGGTGACAAGATCCCCCTGCATCAGGAGTGGTGATGGTGACGCGCAAGCCGGTCGTCTCGGTGTTCGGCTCCAACACTCTCGATGACCCGGAGGTGACTGAACTAGCCGAAGGGCTTGGGAAGTTGATAGTGGACCTCGGATGCCGCGTCTGCACTGGTGGGCTGACCGGAGTGATGGAGGCGGTGAGCAAGGGCGGCAGGTCGAGCGAGAAGTGGACGGGCAACGAGGTGATCGGCATCATCCCTCAGGACGACCCGCACCACGCCAACGAGTTCGTCGATGTCGTGGTCCCCACCGGACTCGGTCTCTATCGTAACATCATGGTCGCCAGAGCAGGCGATGCGTGCATCGCCATCAGCGGCGGCACAGGAACCCTCTCCGAGATGGCGTTCGCCTGGCAACTCGGCAAACCACTGGCAGCGATGTCCACCACCGGAGGCTGGGCAGCCAAACTCGCCGGCGAATCCCTCGACCAGAGGCGCACAGACCAAATCGAATCTCTCCCTGATCTGGAAACAGCAAAGGAGTGGCTGACAGAGGTACTAGGGCTCTGAACCACGATGCGAAGGAGCAAAGCGACAACGGCTGGTGGAGTCACCATGGCGAGCAAGGCTGAACGTGCGGCCAAGCGTCAGGTAGTGGCGGTTATGGGCGAGTGGCAGGAGCCGCACGGTTCGGGTCCGATCACCGACGAACGCTTCCTGAAAGGCATCGAGATCACAGAACAGGGCTCAGTCAAACTGTGGGTCGAACCCGCGCGCGCCCACTGTCCCTGCTGCCTGCTCGACCTCGTCGACCTGCGCGCCGCCCTGCTCAAGAAGCGTCAGATTCCCGAAGTGCACATCGAGGTCGTCGGAGTACCCGACACTCACCGCTGGAATGCGGCCGTCAACGAGTGAACGACTGCTCCACGCGGTTTTCCCGCGTGCGTGAGGCACATAAGCGGCCGCACACCCCCGCGGTTCGTGAGGGAGAGCGATGACCACCATCCAGTTGCACACGCGCGACGGCGAGCGCAAGGGCAGCGAGATCGCAATCTCTGAGTTGTCAGCGGCCATGGAAGCGGCCGAGAGCGGCTGGGTCGACATCCGCCATCCGGACGAAGATGTGCGCACCTGGCTGATGGACGAGATGCATTTCCACCACCTCGCAGTCGACGACTGCTTCGCCGAGCCGGTCTCCAAGGCGTACGTCTACGACGAGCACAAGTTCGTCACCTTCGCCGCCCGCGACGCCGACCGCGAACTCGACACCGAGCACCTGCGCGCCTTCCTCTCTGGCCCGTGGCTGGTCACCGTGCGCGATGCCGAACTGCCGGGCCTCGCCGACTTCCGCCGCCGCTTCCACTCAGCCAAGTCACGTAAGCGGGCTGACCTCGGTTCCGACTACCTGCTGTATGACCTGCTCGACGCGGTCGCGGACGACTGGTACCGTCTGCTCGACCGCTTCAGCGACAAACTCGATGAGTTGGAGGACCAGGTGTTCGACCCCTCGAGGAAGTACCCCAACCTGCTGGAGGATCTGCATGAGCTCAAGGGTGACCTGCGCGAGATCTCCAAGTCGACCACTCCCCTGAACGAGATCGTCCAGCGCATGTTGCGGCCGGATGAGGAGTTCGTCAGCCCAGAGACCGAGGATTACTTCCGCGACCTCAGCGACCTGATGCGCTCGCTCGTGCGCCGCGTCGAGAACTACAACGCCGGTGCCGCCAGCACTCGTGACACCTACATCTCACAGTATTCCATGCGCCTCGCCGAGGAGCAGGCGGACGTCGGTGAGGTGATGCGCACGCTCACCATCATCGCCACCATCATGCTGCCACTGACGCTCATCGCCGGTGTCTTCGGCATGAACACGGAAGTGCTGCCATTCGCCTCCGGGGATGGATTCTGGTACATCATCACCGCCATGGGTCTGTTCACAGCGCTCATGCTCGTCTGGTTCCGCGGCAAGGGCTGGATCGGCCGCAAATGAGTGACTTGCAAGTGCGTTCACTCGGATTCGTGGTGGATGTCTCTATCCCAGCGGGCCTGCTTGCGCGCCTCGACCTCGGCCATCTTCGAGCGCAGTTTGAGGAACAGGAAGCGGAAGATGACGAACAGCACCACTGCATCGAAGGCGATCCAGACCGCGTAGCGCAGCGTCTCCTCCATCTGCACACCTCAAGACAGCGAGAACACCGGGCCCCAGCGTATGACGATTCTCACTCCGCAGAATCGAGAGTTCAGCGGTCGGACCAACGGGTCCAGCGCCCGGATTGCCTGTTGAAGTGCAGCCCGGCCTTCTTCATCCACTTGTTGAACTTGGTCGCGCCTGCACCGGTGGCGACGATGAAATCCTCGCGGTCCTCCTGCGCCTGGATGTAGCCCTTGGCGGCCAGCGTCTGGTCGATCCAGTCGTTGATCGCCATCAAGCCGCCCGACAGGTTGCTCTCCTCCACCGCCGCTTCCAGTTCGTCAGCGCTGGCGCCGGTCGCTTCGAGGTCCTGACGGATGATGTCGGCAACTGTGGATACCTTCGCTTCGACCGGTGGCTTGGCGATCGGTATCCGCGGTGGCTTGTTGGGGTCGATCTTGATCCTGATTCCGCTGTTCAGGTGATTGTCCACCACCTGCGACATCGGGGCGTCGAACTCGTGTTCGCAATCCCAGCAGATGAAGCTCCAGCCGTCGGCGTCGTCGCCGTTGAGGTTGCTTCCGCGCGGGTCGAGTTCCTCGCCGCACTCCGGGCAGGCGTGGATGCACAGGATCGGGACGACCTTGCGCCGGAAGTTGACGATGTCCTGAGGGGTTCCCGTGAGTTCCAGCAGTTCGTGGTCACGGGCGGCTTCCAAGCCACGCGTCTCCAACTGGTCGCGGATCTTGGTGCGCTGCTCGTCCTTGGTCTCGTCGTCGAAGTTGTTCTCCAACTTGCAGATGAGTTCGATGCTCTTGCCCAACCGATTCATTACCAGCTTCTGGCTGCGGAACGCCTCCATCCGGATGAGTTTGTGCCGTTCCTTCTCCTCGATGAGTTCTGCGAGGATGTCCTTCTGCTGGCGACGGAGCCGCTGCTCCTGAACGCGATCCAACTTCTTGGGCGTGTCCGAGAGCACCTTTGACAGGTAACGCTCGCGACCGGCCCGGCTCGGTCCGGTGGCGATGACCTCGATGACGCTGCTGGCGACCTCCTTCTTGAGGCCGTAATTTCCGACGAGCTGCTCCGAGTTCATATTCTTGAGGCCGCCGATGGTGACGCCGGCATCCGCCAACGTCTGGGACGTGACCTCGTCAACACCGCGCCGCAGCAGCGCCAGATAGGTGTCCTTCTTCGCCATGTGTTACACCCCTCCGGGGGTCCGGAGCCAGCCTCCCTCTTTGAACCCGGCGTTCTCACGGCGCTAATCCGCTTGCAGAGTTCCAATTTCAAGCGTTGAGAGCCAACTGGAGAGGGTGAGCCATTCCTGCTGTGTCAACGACTCCGGCCTGAGGTCGAGGAAACCGCTCGGCAAACCAGCCAATCCATCGTCCCTCGAGAGCGCCTGGACCGCTTCGGACCAGCGGGATCGGTGCCAGCCCGGTATTCGTTCGAGGCGTTTTGGCGGGCGCGCCAGCCTGTTGCGCAACTTCTTGCGGCGCTGCTCGAAGCAATGCCTCACCAGCAGGCGGGAGAAGCGGGCGTCGGCGGGTTCGAGGGAATCACCGAGCGGATGCTCTGGGTCCTGGCGCAGCGCGGTCGCGAGATCTTCGGGGGTGAGCCTGACCATTCGACTGTCGACGGCGGGATGCGGGGAGAAGGAGTGCGGGGGAACCTTGAGATCGAGTTCACTCCTCCAGGAGAACGCCAGTGACATCCCGAGCGGTCCGCGCGACGATTCACCGGCGGTCATGCCGACCTTGACGGCGAACTCCTCCTGCAGCAGCAGCACCACTGCAGCGAGTCCAGCGCCCCCTCCGCGCACCGCGTCGCGCTGGTAGCGCTCGATGCGCTCGATGAGCGGACTCGAGATCTGGTACGGGGGATTGCACACGACATGTGTCAGACCGGCGGGCCATGCGAGCGCGAGCGCATCACCCTCCACGACCTCCAGCCGCTGATCGGCGATCTCGGCGGAGAACACTCGGGCCAGATGGGCGGCGGCGGCTGCGTCGATCTCGATGGCGTGCACGAACACCCCTGCATCGAGCAACTTCTGGGTGAGCGTTCCCGGACCGGGGCCCACCTCGAGCACCCGGGCTGAAGCCGCGGTATCCGCCTGCTGCAACCCGGCCAGTTCCACAGCCCGAGCCAGCACCGCATCATCGAGGAGGAAATGCTGACCCAGCCGCGTGTCAGGCCGACTCCGGTCCAGCAGCAGGTCCACCAGTTCGCGCACCCGCTCGGATGCAGTCGGGTCGCTGGCCGCCTCATCGGCGCCCATCGGCATCACGCATCCGGGATACGCACCACGTTTTCGAGCAGGCTGGGAGTCATCTGCGGATCCTTCAACTCCTCGACCAGTCTATCGGTGAGCAGTTGCGCGGAGTCGATTTTACACGACTCATCCACATCCTCGAAGGTGTCCCACCCTAGTCTTCCGCGCCCTTCCACCATCTGAAGCGCCTTCGATGGCCCTATTCCCGGGAGCAACTGGAAGGCGTGAAATTTTCTGGAGAGGTTTCCCGCTCGGTTGTAGAAGGCGAGGAATTTGTCGGGAAGGTCGCGGATCAGGTCGTGCACCACGTCGGTGATCACCGCCTGCGCACCCGCTGGCATGTCCCGGTAACGCGCGCCCCCTAGGATGGTGGTGATCTCTTCGCTCTCGCCATCTTCGGTGGGCAGGGCAAGTCGATCACCCGGCATCAGCGGACCGCAGCCCGCACGAGCGCGCACGCGAATGGTGTAGAGGCCACCCTCGCAGCTGCAGTAGACCACTCCTCCGCCTTCCCCCGAACCCTGCTGTGAGAGAACGCGGCAACTCTCCTCGGAATCCCACGGATGCTCACGTTCGCGTCCGCCTGCGCGGGGATGTCTGTCCGGTCCCGGCTGCATGTTCCTCAACCCCAGAAGTCGGTCCTACGCAATAACCCCAGCGAATGGGGAGGTCAAGCCACCTGCTTGCGCACTATGTCGATGACGGCCTCGATCTCACCCGAATCCATGGCGATGCGCTTCGACGCCAGAATGGCACGCAGTTCGTCTGCATGGATGGGCATCATCTCTGCGATCTTGGCGGCGATGCTCGGAGCCTTCGCCAACTTCTCTATTTTGAGCAGGTCCTTGTACAGCCCAGCGAACACCTTCGCCTCGGTCTTGAATCCGACACGGTCGTCGCTGGCCGCCCACTCGGCGTGCTGCAGGGCCATCTTCTGTTCGTAAGAAAGGAATCCCCGGCGCTTGCTCGCTTCCAGCAGCGTGTCGCGCACGGTGGCGAAATCTATCGGAGCTACATCGTCAGCCATGCTCATTCCTCCTCACTCAAGTGGCCGCAGATGCTCAGGGCGGCTGATGACGGTCTTCGCCATGTTGCCATCCTTCACTGCCACCACCCACGCTCGTCCCTGCTGCCCGGTGATCACACCCGACCTGCCTTGGAACCGGCGATGGGGCATCCCCTTCTGCTGGCCACCGTCGATGACGATGGCCACCCGGTCTCCGACCTCGTAAGGATGCATGACGCGGTGGATGAACAGCCGTCCCCGATCGGACTTGCTGCGGCTCATGATGTTGCGCGAACCTTGGCGTTGTCCGTGAGTGCGACGCATGCTGATGTCTCCTTATTCCACTGCGTGGGGATTCGGCGACCTACCGGTCCTAATTAAGCGCATCGAAATCGAGTATCTACTGAGAACTGCTCCGATTCCACTTGAAGGTCGAGGAGTGCACGGTACACGCCCATTCTCCAGAACCGTCTGGGCTGCTGGTGCCACGCTCAGGAGTGAGTTCTCATCAGTCGGCGTGGACCTCTTCGACATCCAGCCAGAGGACTTCGCATGGGACCCCCAAGCGCTCGGTGATGCTCGGTTTGGTGCGACCCTCATCTGAATGTATCAACTCCTTCACGTAGGTCCCGCTCTCCACCCTGACGCACAACTGCACCTCGGGTGGCTCGACGACCAAATCCGTGATCGAGACCACCTTGCGCTCGCGTACCTTGTCCGCCCGGCGATGTGACACCCGATTCGGGGTCTGCTGATACAGCGTCTCACCGACCAGGGAGAGCACCTGTCGCTCCACCTCGTCAGCATCCAGCTCACCCTCGTAGCTGAAGCGCATGGTGTACGACTTCTCCGCGGCGGTCTGCTTGATGCGCGCCACCTCCGGGCGCTTCGATGCCCTGAGGCCGAGTACCTCGACGCGCCCCCCAGCCTCAGCGTTGATGAGTTCGATGAGTTCAGAATGATCTGCGGTCCTCTTGAGCGGCGACTTGAGTTCGATGACGAACGGTCGGCCACTGCCGAGACAACGCACGTCGATGTCCTCGCGACCCATTCCGTGGAATGACGTGTCCGCGGCGCTGAACAGCCGACGAAGCGGCTCTCCGATCAGGTCCTGCACAGAATCGGGATACTGCAAGCCGGAACCTGCACACGACTCGCAGCCACCACCCCTCCCCTTGCACGCCCGACAAGGCCACCTGGTCTGGGGGATGCCGCGCTCGAGTTTGCGGTAGCGGCCGTAGAGGAACAGCGAGCGGATGTCAACCCTGACCTCCAGGGTGAGCGTGTCCACCAGCAACATCACCTGCGGTCGTTCCTTCACCATTTTCACGCTCGGATACTCCACCCTCAAGCGGTCGGCGTACGCCTCGACGAACCCTGCCTTCAATCCCCTGCTTCCCTGGGCACCATGGCGAGTGCGCAGTTCCTCCTCTTCGGCGATGTGGTCCTTGGCGAAGTGGGAACCGAGCTGGACGCGGGTGAATTCCACCCCTGCGAGTTTTTCGACGGTGCGAGTGACGAGCAGGTCGAGATCGGCGAACAGGTTCTCGCAGAACGGACAACAGTCCACTGCTTCATCGACGGTCAGGCCGGATTCCGCCTCCAGGGCGCGGGCGCGGATGGCCGCGCCATCCTCTGCTGCTGAACTCCACGCGAGGCGCCCGCCAGACAGGCGGGTCAGACAGTGATCACAGGAGCCGATGCGCACCAGGTGCGCGATGCCCGCGGCGGAGGGCGCCGGCGGTACATCCCAGTGCTCATCATCCTCGAACTGTTCGTGCCCTGATTCCTCAGGCTCCGCCTGCACCAGGTCGGACCACGGGTCGTAGGCGCTGCCGTAGCCAGCGGCGGCGAACTCGG
>ERZ813253.168-NODE-168-length-26135-cov-9.125846_pt1 | contig 26135 bp, 26 predicted proteins | sample MGYA00520893_ERZ813253 | MGnify/ENA primary metagenome ERZ813253 (study PRJEB31669, sample SAMD00080414) | marine metagenome | biome: oceanic hadal pelagic zone biome; feature: marine hadalpelagic zone; material: sea water | place: Pacific Ocean:Izu-Bonin Trench...
CATGGTGGGCCGTGGGTTTTTCTGTTTCCGGGTGATCTTGTTCAAACACCAAAATCATACGGAATCTCAACAGTTTAATCCACGCTCACCGACAGTTTCTCGGAGCGGCGTGAATAATCCGGGCTAGCAGATGGCCGCTGAGGTGTTCGACATCAACTGGCACTCACTCCGGCATTACGCCATCTCAACGTGGATCGATGCGGGGTTGGCACCAAAGACTATCCAAACCTTCGCTGGTCATAGTAGCCTCGCTGTCACGATGGATCGCTACGGGCATCTGTTCCCGTCCGACGACCACAAGGCGGCGATGGATGCGATTGCAGGGGAGTTGATGGGGTGAGCAAGTTGGGGGCGGTGTAATGGCCTATTGGTGGGTTTCTCAAAATAAGACATACCAACATGAACGTGACGGGCAGTTTCTGTGGGCACCTCAGTTGAATACCGCTGGCCGGCCTCAACATCACTGGACATCCATGACAGAAGTCCAACCCGGTGACGTGATATTTTCGGCAGTGAAGCAGAAAATTGTTGCTGTATCTGTAGCAAATTCAGCAGCCTATGATGCTCCGCGCCCTTCAGGATTTGAAGGTGAGTTGTGGGAAGTAAACGGTTGGCGGGTTGATCTGCGTTTGAGTTCAACGACTGCGAAAGGCTTGAGATGGCTTCAAAAGAATTGTGGCGGCTGAGCGCGACAGAAGCGGTTGCTGGCCTACGCAAAGGAGAATTTTGTCCGAGCGATTTGGTCGAGGCGGCGGTCACACGTATCGAGGCCGTCGACACTGAAATCAACGCTCTACCGATCCGATGTTTCGAACGAGCCTTCGACCAGGCTCGGCGGATCGAGGCCACGGGGCAAGCCGACGAAGAAAGTATCCTTGCCGGGTTGCCTATCGCGGTCAAGGACTACAACGACGTTGGCGGAGTTCAGACGACCTACGGTTCGCCAATCTACGCCGATTATGTGCCAGAACGCTCGGACGCAACGGTAGCGCGACTGGAAGCCCGGGGCGCTATCCCTTTGGCCAAATCAAACGTTCCCGAGTGGGCTGGCGGCCACACTTTCAACCCAGTCAATGGCCTCACGCGAAATCCGTGGAATCTGGATCGTAGTGTTGGTGGTTCATCCGGTGGTTCCGCGGCGGCGCTGGCCAGCGGACAGGTCTGGCTCGCGACCGGCAACGATCTTGGTGGTAGTTTGCGTACACCGGCAGGCTTCAACGGGATCGTTGGCCTGCGGCCGGGGCCGGGCGTGGTCCCTCGAGGGGCGCGTTTGCAGGCTTTTGACACCCTATGGGTCGAAGGCCCAATGGCCCGCAACGTTGCCGATATTGCCTTGATGTTGGATGCGGGCGCTGGATATGCAGCAGAAGACCCCCTCTCGTTCGATCCCACTGGTTCCTTTGTTGCGGCACTAGAAGCCGACGCGCCACCGGCACGGATCGCCTTTAGCCCCGATCTCGGTGTCGTACCTATGGCGCTCGAAGTTGCGGAAATCGCTACAGCCGCCGCAGACAAGCTAGCTGCGGCCGGCGTGGACGTAACAACGGACGTGCCAGATTTTACGGGCGTGCTCGATGGATTTCAGACGCTGCGCTCGGTGTTGCTGGGAACAATGATGGGAGAACTTCTTCAGACGCGACGGTCGGATATTGCTGAAGACATCGTTGGCAACATTGAGCGTGGTTTCGAGGTGACACCGGAACGTTTGTTCGAGGCCGAGCGAACGCGCTGGAACCTTTATCATCGGATGACAGAGTTTTTCGAAAGCCACGATCTACTGATATGCCCGTCCGCGTCGATCCCGCCGTTCCCGGTTGAACTTCGGTACGTTGAGGAAATCGACGGCCAGGCGTGTGAAACCTACATCGACTGGTTCGCCATCACCTTCGCGCTGACAATGACATCGTGCCCTGTCATCAGCCTGCCCTGCGGCTTTACTGCGGACGGATTACCGGTCGGCCTACAGGTCGTTGGGCCGCCGCGCGATGAAGCCGGGTTGCTGACAGCCGCCAAATGGATGGAGGCACTTTTCGGTGTCGCCGCATCCCTGCCGATCAATCCTCGCAAGCCGAACGACTGATGGTAAGAACTAGAAAGTCACCAGAATAATAGACGCCCAACTTGGGTGTTATTCTGCTAATGGCTAAAACCGGCTGTCCTAATCACCTCTGATAAATGACTGTAGCTGGGGTGTAAGCGGACATCGCAATTGATCGGGAAAATCTCTGAAAGGCACACATAAGGCACAGGAAATTCACGAAATGGCAGGTTTCTGCAGTTTACTGAGCCATTTATTCACCCTCATAACCTGAAGGTCGTAGGTTCAAATCCTACCCCCGCAACCATCAAGACCCTACCGTCGCTTCCATTGGAAGCGACGGTTTTGTTTTGTTGGGTGAAGGCGAGGATCTGCGCCAGTGCACCGACCAAGATGACGTCAGGCCTACCGCGTTCTGTGCCCCCCTTAATCTCGATGTGATCAATCATGGACCGGATGAGGTCCATGGCTTGCGGCCGGGCGGTTTCGTCCGCCAGCAGGGCTTGCAGTTCAGTCACCTTCTTGCGGTACAACTCCGCCATATTGGGGTGAATCTCGACTGCCCGCTCATCATGGTTCGCTGTCAGCGTTCGTTCCAGGTCCCGCTTGCGGGCTTCCAGATCCTTGAGTTCATCACGAACCAGTCCGGGATTGCCATCGCCTTCAGTGATGAAGGTGAGGCACCGTTTGATGGCGGTGTTGACCTTGTTCATATCCTTCTGAACGTGGCGCTCATGGACGCTGCGCTGTTTACGCAGCCGGGCAAGTTCGGCCTTGAACTCAGTGACAAAGGTGTCGATCAGGTCCTCGTTGCCGAGCAGGATGTGTTTGAGGCCGGTGCGCGGAACATGGGAACCTGTCGTCTCGATGCTAAGGGAGAAACTCAAGGGGGAGGTCCCTCCAAGGGTGAGAGTACCGATGCGAGGCACGGGGGCGGAGTCGTCCGTAGTAGTGATGAAAGTTCTGTAATGGAGCCGGAGCGAAGGGGCGGCGTCATCAAGCTTTATTCGGGGATCAACCGAAGTTGGGAGGAATCCCGTGGGTAAAGCAAAGCCGTTTAACATTCCCAAGCGTGAAGTTTGGGAGGCTTATAAACGGGTACGGGCCAACCAAGGCGCTGCCGGGGTTGATGGACAATCGATTGCCGAGTTCGAACAGGATTTATCTAACAACCTGTACAAGCTTTGGAACCGGCTGTCCTCCGGCAGTTATTTCCCTCTCCCGGTCCGTCGGGTAGACATACCAAAAGCAACCGGTGGAACGAGGCCATTGGGTATTCCCACGGTCACGGACCGGATTGCGCAAATGGTTGTCAAACGATACCTGGAACCCCTCCTGGAGCCAATCTTCCACGAGGATTCCTATGGGTATCGCCCCGGCAAGTCCGCGATCCAGGCCGTCGGGACGGCACGGCAACGCTGCTGGCGTCGTGACTGGGTGCTGGATCTGGACATCAAAGGCTTCTTCGATAACATCGATCATGGGCTTTTGATCCGGGCTGTGCGCAAGCACACGGACTGCAAGTGGGTTCTTCTATACACCGAGAGGTGGTTGAAAGCCCCGGTGCGGTTTGCCGATGGAACCTTGGAGGCACGGGATCGGGGAACCCCGCAAGGGGGTGTAATCAGCCCCTTGCTGGCCAACCTTTTCCTCCATTATGCGCTGGACGCGTGGATGGTTCGGAACCACCCGGACATTCCCTTCGAGCGCTACGCCGATGATGGGATCTACCACTGCGCCAACCTTGCCCAAGCCGAAAGGCTGAAGGCGCTGGTTGAGCAAAGGCTGACGGACTGTGGTCTGGCCTTGCATCCCGACAAGACGAAAATTGTCTATTGCAAGGACACCAGGCGGCGAGGTGATTACCCCCGGCACAAATTCGATTTCCTCGGCTACACGTTCAGGCCTCGGAAATCGAAGAACCGCCGGGGAGAATACTTCGTCAGTTTCAGCCCCGCGGTCAGCAACAAAGCCGCAACGGCGATACGCCGGACCATGCGGCGATGGGCGCTGCACCAGCGTAGTGACAAATCCCTGGAAGACTTGGCAGGTATAGTCAATCCCGCCCTCCGGGGCTGGATCAATTATTATGGCCGCTTCTACAAATCGGCGTTGTACCCGCCGCTCCGGCATCTCGACCGCTACCTAACGAGATGGGCGATGCGGAAATATAAGGGCCTGAAGGGGCGTAAGCGACGGGCAGCCCAGTGGTTGGCGCGCATTGCGCGCCGCCAGCCCTGGCTGTTTGCCCACTGGCAGAACCTGAAGGCAACGGCTGGATGATGGGAGCCGGATGAGTCGAGAGGCTCACGTCCGGTTCTGCGAGAGCGCGAGGGGGAAGCTCCCTCGCGCCACTCTCCTATTTCGTCGATGTCCGTGTACATGAAGATGAGAGAGATATAAATCTCGAAATGCAGCACCATAAGACTTTAGTTTATCCGTCACGATTTGTGTCGGACGCACGCCTTGGTTCTTCAGTAATTTCCGCATGAGCTTCAGTGCGGCCCGTTTGTTCCGGCGCTTCTGAACAAGGACGTCGAGAACTTCGCCTTCGCCATCCACGGCGCGCCACAGGTACATCTGCTTGCCGCCGATGGTTACGAAAACTTCGTCCAGGTGCCAGACGTTAAACGCAAGGTCACGGCGCTTGCGGATCCGGCGGGCATAGGCTTGTCCGAATTTCAACACCCACAAGCGGACTGTCTCGTAGGTGACATCGATTCCTCTCTCAGCGAGAAGATCCTCAACATCCCGGTAGCTCATCGTAAAACGGAAATAGAGCCAAACGGCTTGTCTAATGATGTCGGGATGGAAGCGGTGACGGCGGTATGAAATGTTCTGCACCGGCGAAATCTATCATCTAATCACTCTTGCCCTGGAGTTAAGTTGACAGGCCCGATTATGGGGTTATGCAGACCAGTTTGCGTTTGTTTGACACTACCCGCGGAACTATAGATTTCGATCACGAGGACGCGTGATGACAACTCCCCTATTATGACAAATAAGCGTATAGTCAGAATAATAATGATCGACCAACCCGTTGCGCCCTTGGTTGGCGATGGCAGAAAGTTAAGTGCCTGTATGCTTTATCGGCTTGCAATGCCGGAAGTACATGGAGCGTACGCTCACAGCCATAGGCGCACACGGGACTGATCGTGCTTTGGGTTCGTCAATTGGCACAAGGTGGCCACGCCATGGCCGAGGTTCTCGTTGTTGTTCTGATGTTGGTGAAAATGGCCGTAGTTGTTGCGGTCCTGCTGATCCTGCCCATTCCGCTGACCTGGATAGAGCGCAAGATTGCCGGGCACATCCAGCAGCGCCTCGGCCCCATGCGGGTTGGCTGGCACGGGCTTCTGCAGCCCCTGGCCGACGGCCTCAAGCTGTTCACCAAGGAAGACCATATTCCCGACGAAGCCGACCGCTTCCTGTTCACCCTGGCGCCGGTCATCACCCTGGTTGCAACCTTCGCGGTGTTCGTCGCCCTGCCGATCGGCGAGCCGGTGACGATCTGGGGCACTGAAATCACCCTGCATCTCACCGACATGAACGTCGCCTTGTTGTATGTTCTGGCGATAGCCGGGATCGACGTCTTCGGGGTCATCGTCGGCGGCTGGGCGTCGAACAGCAAATACGCGGTTCTCGGTAGCCTGCGGACCTGCGCCCAACTGATTTCATACGAAATCCCCATGGGGTTCGCGGTGGTCGGGGTGGTGATGCTGGCCCAATCCATGAGCCTGGTCACCATAGTCGAAGCGCAGGCCGATGTGTGGAACGTGGTCTACCAGCCCATTGGATTTTTGGTGTTTTTCATTGCCGGAATGGCGGAAGCGCAGCGCATTCCCTTCGACCTGCCGGAGGCCGAAGGAGACCTCGGGGCCGGCTATCACACGGAATACAGCGGGATGCGCTTCTCGCTTTTCATGATCAGCGAGTATCTGATCATGGTATTTCTGTCGGCCCTCACCGTGATCCTCTTTTTCGGCGGCTGGAACCCACTCTTCGTGCCGCTGCCGCCGATGGTCTGGTTCCTGCTCAAGACGAGCTTCTTCATATGGCTCTTCATGTGGTTCCGCTTCACCTTCCCGCGCTATCGCTATGACCAGCTGATGAGCATCGGGTGGAAGGTGCTGTTGCCGTTGTCCCTGGCCAATATTCTGATCAGCGGCGTCTTCCTGTCCTTACCATAGCGAACAACGCAAGGATCGACGACCCATGGCACAAACAGAGAATCAGATATCGCAGTGGATCGGATTGGTGTTTTTCCGCGACCTCGTTAACGGACTGTCTCTGACGCTCAGCTACATGTTTTCAAAAACCATAACCGAGCAGTATCCCGATAAGGAGAAATGGGTACCCTTCGAACGTTACCGGGGACACCATTTCCTGACGACGGATGAAAATGGCGATACCAATTGCGTCGCTTGCGAGCTCTGCGCCAAGATTTGCCCCTGCGATTGTATTGAAGTTGTCCCTTATGAGGATGAGAAGGGTAACCGCCGCCCCCTGGTTTTCGACATCGATATGGCCCGATGCCTGTTCTGCGGTCTGTGTGAAGACGCTTGCCCCGCGGACGCCATCAAACTCGGGCAACATTATGAATTTTCCAGCGAAAGTTCCGAAGCCCTGATCGTTGGGCGCGACGCCCTCATGGCAGCCCCCCAAAAGGCCAGCCACGGTGGCAAGGTCTTTGAGGCGCGCTTGACGAAAACTCAGGGTGTCCAGGTGCAGGAAATAGAAAATGGCCAAACGTACGACTGGTGGCAACGGATCAGGCGGCGGTGAGCCGAGAAGCCGCCCGTCCCTTTCATAAAGGTCCGTGGGAGAAGTACATTGGGACGAACCTTGCAAACTAATCTTGGAGATGACGGTAACAAATCACCCATGGGGGAGGTAATGGGATGACAAAATTGAAACTGGTGCTCGATGGCAAGAGCCCTAACGTCTGGACCGTGCATCCGGACGACACTGTATTGGACGCCATCAAGTTGCTGGCGCAGAAGGACATCGGAGCCCTGATCGTCATCGAGGGCGACAAGCCCGTCGGCATCTTCACCGAACGGGACTATGCCCGGAAAGTCTATCTGAGAGGAAAGTCGTCGCTCGATACGGCGGTGCGCGAGATCATGGTGTCGCCCGTCATCTGCGTCAGGCCCGAGCAAACGGTGAACGAATGCCTGGCCCTGATGTCCTCAAAGCGCTTCCGCCACCTGCCGGTCGTGATCGATGAGAAACTGGTCGGCATGGTGTCGATCGGCGATTTGGTCAAAAGCATCATCGACGACCAGAAATTCGAAATCGAGCAGCTCGAGCACTTCGTCTACGGCTGACGCCAAGCAGCGGAGACGACAAGCGCCCGGCGCGCGTCAGCCGCCCGGGAGGACGGGCGAATTTGGCTCCGCCGCGCCACCGCCCAGTATCCAACGCGCCGTTGTTCACAATCAGATCCGTTGTCGGAGGTTCTACACGCAGATTATGCCCAGGGCGGGTCTACGGGAAATCCTTGACGCGCACTCATAGTAATTCATAAGGTATTACAGTTTGTTGTGACCGCCGTCCTGAGCCGGCCTGCGGTCCACCGTGTTGACGTGGGAGGTTTGCCCTAGAAAACGCCCCCTTGCATCGGGAGTATCGGGCAAGGATATAAAAATAGCATCACATGAAAGGCACCTTCCATGGAGCAGGCCTTTTTTTTATTGTTGGCGGTCGTGGCCATCGTTTCAGGCCTAACGGTAGTGGTGACGCGTAGCCCCATCCACAGCGCGCTCGCCCTGATGGTCTGCTTTGTTCAAGTGGCCGCCATATTCCTGCTCCTGCGCGCACCCCTTCTGGCCGTCATCCAGATTTTCGTCTATGTCGGGGCGATCATCATTTTGTTCCTGTTCGTCATCATGATGCTGGATGTGCGAAAGGAATCACGGACCCCCTTTCTGAAGAAATGGATCGTCATGGCGGTCACCATCGTCGCCTTGCTCACCGGCGAGATGTTCACCCTGCTGCTCATCGGGGGGCAGTGGCAGTCCCCGTCCTACATGCTGCGCGGCGGCGAGATGAGCTCCGTCAAAGACCTCAGCATCACCCTTTTCACCGACTTCCTGTTCCCCTTTGAAGTCGCCTCGGTAATCCTGCTCGTGGCCCTCGTCGGAGCCATCATCCTGACCCGACAGGAGGCCGAGTGAATGGTCCCCTTGTCATGGTATCTGGCCCTGGGCGCGGCCCTGTTCATCATCGGCACCGCCGGCGTGCTATTGCGCCGCAACGTGCTGATCGTGCTGTTGTCACTGGAGTTGATGCTCAACTCCGTGAACATCAATCTGGTGGCCTTCTCCAACTCGCTGGGTGATTTTCGCGGCCAGATCATCGCCATTTTCGTGATCGCCATTACCGCCGCCGAGATCGCCATCGCCCTGGGTATCCTGGTCGCCCTGGTGCGCAACAAGCCAACCTTGGAAGTCGACGAAGTCACGATATTGAAAGGGTAGAGTCTCCACGGCATGGATATCGATTTTTCGATACGACCTGTCCTCGCTATCGCCGTTTCCCTGGTGGCCGCCGGCGCCATCTGGGGATTCCGCCGCCAAACCGATCTGCGCGACGCGGTTTCCCTGGTCGCTTCCGTGGCCAAATTTCTCATCGTCATTTCCATGGCCCCGACCATCCTGGCGGGCGGCACGCTCCAGATTACCCTGTTCACCATCCTGCCGGGAGTTGATTTCGCGTTTCGCGTCGATGCCCTGGGCATGGTCTTTGCGACCATCTCCTCGCTGCTGTGGATGGCGGCGGCGGTCTATTCCATCGGCTACATGCGCAGCCAGAAGGAACATGCGCAAACGCGCTTCTTCATCTGTTTCGCCATCAGCCTGTCGGCGGCCGTCGGCGGCGCCTTCGCGGCCAACCTGTTCACCCTGGTGATCTTCTATGAGGTTCTCAGCCTGATCACCTATCCGCTGGTCTATCACAAGGAAACGGATGAATCCTGGCATGGCGGCCGCCGCTATATGGTCTATCTCATGGGGGCTTCGAAGACCTTCCTGCTGGCCGCCCTCGCGCTGACCTATCAGTTCGCCGGGACCCTGGATTTCAAGGCCGCCGGATTGTTCAACGACGCCGGCCTGTCGAACGGCCTGATGATCGTCATTTACCTCTGCTACCTGGCCGGTTTCGCCAAGTCGGCGATCATGCCGTTCCATGCCTGGTTGCCGGCGGCCATGGTCGCCCCGACGCCGGTCAGCGCGCTGCTGCACGCGGTCGCGGTGGTCAAGATGGGCGTGTTCTGCGTCCTGCGCCTGATTTTCGACGTCATGGGCGTCCGCCTGATGGACGAATTGGATCTCGGCATCGCCACCGCCTATCTGGTCTCCTTCACCATCATCATGGCCTCGATCTATGCCTTGACGCGTGACGACCTGAAAGCCCGGCTTGCCTATTCCACGGTCAGTCAACTGTCGTACATCATCCTCGGCGCGGCCCTGCTGAGCCCGGCCTCGATTATCGGCGGGGTGGCGCATATGCCCGCCCATGCGCTGTCCAAGATCACCCTGTTCTTCTGCGCCGGTTCGATCTTCTGCGCGTCCGGGCGCAAGAACATCAGCGACATGGCGGGTATCGGCCGGCGGCTGCCCTGGACCATGGCCGCCTTCTTCGTCGGATCGCTGGGCATGATTGGCATACCGCCCTCGGGCGGCTTCATCAGCAAGTGGTATCTGGTGGTCGGATCGGTGCAGGCCCAGGAGATGGTTTTCCTGGTGGTTCTGCTGGTCAGCGCGGTGCTCAACGCCGCCTATTTCCTCCCCGTCTCCTACATCGCCTTCTTCGAGAAGGAAAGAGACGATCCAGATATGGAAGTGGCGGCCGGCGACATTCGGGAAATACCGCTCATCACCATTCCCCTGGTGGCGACGGCGCTGCTGTCGCTGGCCATGGGCATCTACCCGAATTACTTCCTGAGCCTGGCCAGGGGGGTGGTGCCGTGATCAAACGCTTGGTTCATTTCTTTGGCGAGGGCGGGAAGTCGACGCTGCGCTGGCGGCTTTTCATGGCCAGCTTGGCGGCCATCGTGATCGCCGATTTTCTGGTGACTCGCGATCATGGCGATTTTTTCTGGGATTTTCTTCCCGGCTGGGGGGCCGGTTTCGGCTTCCTGTCCTGCGCCGCGATCGTCTTCATCAGCAAGTTCTTCGGCCATCAGGGCGGCATCATGCGGGACGAGGATTATTATGACTGACTGGGTCCACCCGGCGCTGGTGTTCGTGGTCGGGGCGCTGGTCCTGCCGCTGCTCAAGGGGCGGTTGCTTCAGGTCTGGCTGCTGGTGATTCCCGTGGCGGCGATCGCCGCCGTGGCCGCCATGACCCCGGGGGAATTCGGCGGCTTCGAGTTCCTCGGCGTGCCATTGCTGATCGGCAAGGTCGACAAACTCAGCCTGGTGTTCGCCTGGGTGTTCACCATTATGGCCTTCATCGGTTGCGTCTATAGCCTGCATGTCCACAGGCCCGCCCAGCATGTCGCCGCCTTTCTTTATATCGGGTCCGCCCTTGGCGTGGTCTTCGCCGGTGACTGGTTCACCCTGCTGGTGTCTTGGGAGATCATGGCCTTCGCGTCCGCCTATCTGATCTTCGCGTCCCGTCAGGCTCCGGCGGTGCGGGCGGGCATGCGCTATCTCATGGTTCATATCACCGGCGGCGTGCTGCTGTTCGGCGGGATCGTCCTGCACGGCATGGAAACCGGCTCCTACCTGTTCGGCCCCCTGGAGAACAGCGGCGGGCTTGCCTACACGCTGATCCTGGTTTCCTTCATCCTCAATGCCGCGGTGCCGCCGCTCAACGCCTGGCTCACCGACGCCTATCCGGAAGCGACGGTGACCGGGGCCGTTTTCCTCAGCGCCTTTACCACGAAAACCGCGGTCTACGTGCTTATCCGCGCCTATCCCGGGACCGAGATACTGATCTGGCTGGGCGCCGCCATGGCGCTCTACGGCGTGATCTACGCGGTCTTGGAAAACGACTGCCGCCGCCTGCTGGCCTATCACATCGTCAGCCAGGTCGGCTATATGGTGGTCGGCGTCGGGATCGGCACCGAAATGGCGTTGAACGGCACCGCCTCCCATGCCTTCGCGCATATCTTCTACAAGGGCCTGCTGTTCATGGGCGCGGGCGCGGTCATCCATATGACCGGACGGCGCAAACTCACCGAACTGGGCGGCCTCTACCGGACCATGCCCTGGACCGTGGCGCTGTACATGATCGGCGCCTTCGCCATCTCCGCCTTCCCCTTCTTCAGCGGCTTCGTCACCAAGTCCATGGTGATTGCCGCGGCGGCCGGGGACAACCGCGCGGCGGTGGTGCTGATGCTGACCGTCGCCTCGTCGGGAACCTTCCTCCATACCGGGCTGAAACTGCCCTACTACATGTTCTTCGCCAAGGACTGCGGCCTGCGGCCGAAGGAACCGCCGATCAACATGCTGCTCGCCATGGGAATCGCCGCGGTTCTGTGTATCGGCATCGGCCTGTGGCCCGGTGTGCTCTATAATCTGTTGCCCTATCCGGTCGACTATGCGCCCTACACGGGAGCCCATATCACCGGCAGCCTGGGCATCCTGATGTTCACGGCGCTCGGCTTCTTCCTGTTCCTTAAGGCCCTGGATCCGGAACCGACCATCAGTCTCGACACCGACTGGGTCTATCGCAAAGGCGCCCGTTTGTTCATGTGGTTTGCCGAAAAGCCGGTGGTCCGCTGGGAGAGCATGGTCAGTACGCTGTCGGATACGGTTATCTGGCGCTCGCTGAATGCGATCGCGCGCGGCAGCCTGAAGAGCGACCAGAACATCGTCGACGCCATCGTCAACGGGGTGGCGCGGACCGCCCTCGCCTGTGGCGCTTCGGTACGGCGGATGCAAACCGGGGTTGTGACCCATTATGCCGGGGCAATGATCGGCGGGGTGCTGGCCAGCATCGCCCTGTATGTGTTGCTGCGGTCCGGTTAGGGCGGGAGAATTCGATGCCTGAATTCCCTCTGCTCAGCCTGATCATCTTCCTGCCCGTGGCCGGCGTGCCGCTACTGATGCTAGTCCGCGGCGACACCGCCGTTCGCTGGCTGACTCTGGCGGTCATGGTCGCCGATTTCCTGCTCGCCACCTGGCTTCTGCTGGCCTTCGATGGATCGAGCCCCGCCATGCAATTCCGCGAGGACGCGGACTGGATACCCAGGCTGGGTATTGCTTATGCGGTCGGGGTTGACGGCATCAGCGTACTCTTCGTCTTCCTGACCGCGCTGCTCGGGTGGATTTGCGTGCTGGCGTCCTGGACGGCCATCGACACCAGGGTCAAATCCTTCATGACCAGCCTGTTGGTCATGCAGACGCTGATGCTGGGGGTGTTCTGCGCGCTCGACTTGTTCCTGTTCTATGTGTTCTGGGAAGCCATGCTGGTCCCGATGTATGTGATCATCGGCGTCTGGGGCGGCAAGAACCGCATCTACGCGGCGTTCAAGTTCTTCCTCTATACCCTGGCGGGCAGCCTGTTGTTCCTGGTCGGCATCGTGGTGCTCTATTTCGAAGGCGGAGAGACATTTGATATCCTGGCGCTGATGGGGCAGGACTATGGCTTCACCGTCCAGGCCTGGGTGTTCCTGGCCTTTCTTGTCGCCTTTGCTGTCAAGGTGCCCATGGTGCCGTTCCACACCTGGCTGCCGGACGCCCATGTCGAGGCGCCGACCGCCGGCAGTATCATCCTGGCCGGGGTATTGCTGAAGATGGGAGCCTACGGTTTCCTGCGCTTTTCCCTGCCCATGCTGCCCGAGGCCTCGCAATATTTTGCCCCGCTGGTGCTCGCCTTGTCGGCAATCGCCATCGTCTACGGCGGTTTCCTGGCCCTGGCGCAAGAGGACCTGAAAAAGCTGATCGCCTATTCCAGCGTCAGCCACATGGGGTTCGTCACGCTCGGCCTGTTCACCTTCAACGCCAACGGCCTCAATGGCGCGGTGCTGCAAATGTTCAATCACGGCATCACCACCGGAGCGCTGTTCCTGTTTATCGGCCTGATCTACGAGCGCACCCATACGCGGCGGATCTCCGACTACGGCGGCCTGATGAAGATTGTGCCGATCTACACGCTGTTCCTCGGGCTGTTCAGCCTGGCGTCGATGGCGGTGCCGGGCACCAATGGTTTTGTCGGCGAGCTGCTCGTGCTGTCCGGCGCCTTCGGGTCAAACATGGCCCTGGGGGCGGTCGCGATCCTGGGCGCCATGCTGGGCGCGGCCTACATGCTCCGCCTGATCCGCCGGGTCGCCCTCGGGCCGGTTGTTGAAATCGGAACGCAACCGCCGTGGGACGTCAACGGACGGGAACTGGCGGCGATCCTGCCGCTCGCGGTATTTGTTATCTGGGTGGGATTCTATCCCACGCCTTTCCTGGACGTCATGGGCCCCTCTCTCGACCACCTGCTGATCCAGGTTCTGGGACGCTGAGGGCCGCGCCGATGGACCAACAAGCAATCATCCGCTCGATCATCGTCTCCTCCCCCGAGATCATCGTCATACTCGGCGCCTGCCTGCTGCTGTTCGTCGCGCTCATGAAGAACAAACATCAGATGACCATCCTGACCGGTCTGTCGCTGGCGATAATCCTGCTCGCCGCGACGGTGACCGCCGTGCTCTCCAGCGCGCCGCAATCGGCCTATGGCGGGATATTCGTGGTCGACGGATTCGCCAATTTCTTCAAGGCGGTGTTTTACCTGGCGACGGCCCTGACGCTTCTCATGTCGGGGCGTTATGTGGTGGAGGAGGGCATCGCAGAAGGGGAATATCACGCGCTCATCCTGTTCGCCCTGTCGGGCATGATGATCATGGCTTCCGGCCGCGACCTGCTGGTCATCTACATGGGGCTGGAATTGCAGGCCTTGTCCTTCTACGTGCTGGCCGGTTACCTGCGCCGCGACCCGAAGTCCAACGAGGCCGCCCTCAAATACGTCATCCTGGGCGCGGTCTCGTCGGGTATTTTCCTCTACGGGCTGTCCCTGGTTTACGGCTTGACCGGGACAACGGAACTGACGGGCATAGCCGTGGCGTTGTCCGCGAATGAACCACCGGGGCTGGCCTTTGCCCTGGCCATCCTGTTCCTGATAACCGGCCTGGTGTTCAAGGTCGGGGCGGTTCCGTTTCACATGTGGGTGCCCGATGTCTATGAAGGCGCGCCGACGCCGATCACCGCCTATCTGTCGGTCGCCTCCAAGGCCGCCGCCTTCGCCATCGTGCTGCGCATTTTCCTCGATGCCCTGGCCCCGGCCGCCGACATCTGGATCGACGCCATCATCGCCATCGCCGTGCTGACCATGGCCCTGGGCAGCTTCGTCGCGCTGGTGCAGAGCAATATCAAACGCATGCTGGCCTATTCCAGCATTTCCCATGCGGGATTTGCCCTGCTCGGGATCGTCGCCGGCGGCCCGGACGGGGTCGCCAGCGTCATGCTGTATCTGCTGATCTATGCGTTCATGAACCTCGGCATCTTCGCCGTCGTCGTGATGATGCGCAGCGGCGAGGTTCGCGGCGATCAAATCGAAGACTTCACCGGCCTGGCGACGGACCACCCTGTATGGGCCCTGCTGACGCTCATTTTCCTGTTCTCCCTGGCCGGCATTCCACCGACCGCGGGTTTCTTCGCCAAATTCTATATTCTGATGGCCCTGGTGCAGGAGGGCTACGTGGCGCTGGCGGTCATCGCCGTGCTGCTGAGCGCGGTCGCCGCCTTTTTCTATATCCGCATCGTGATGTTGATGTATATGAGCCCGCCCACCCGCCGCTTCGATCTGGCGCTGACCCCGTCGCTGCGCCTGGCCCTGATCGTTGCCGGGGTCGGGACAATCGGCATTGGCCTCGCCCCGGGCTGGTTTCTCGATCAGGCGCTGGGCGCCGGCTTCGCGGAAACGCTTGCCTTTGCAGGTGGTGTTTCGCCATGAGAACTGTTAACCTGGGGATGGTCGGTAAATTTTTAAACAGCTGTTGTTTGGTCCGCCCGCATCAAATTTCCACCGGGTTCTGGCCACCACGGGTGTAATGCTGATGCTTTTGGATTATCTACCAATCTTCCTGATGGTGGCCGCGGCGATCGGCCTCTGCCTGTTTATCCTGGCCGCGGGGTCGCTGTTGCGGCCGTCCAATCCCTATCCCGAGAAGAACCGCCCCTATGAATGCGGGGTCGATCACACGGGCGAAGCCTCGGGTGGTTTGTTCCGGGTGCATTATTTCGTGGTCGCCATATTGTTCGTCGTTTTTGACGTGGAGGCGATGTTCCTCTTCCCCTGGGCCGTGGTGCTCCAGGACATCGGCTTTATCGGCTATCTAGAAATGTTCGTCTTCATCTTCCTGCTGCTGGTGGGCTTCGCCTATGCCTGGATCAAGGGAGCGCTCGAATGGGAGTCCTAGAAAACCGTTTCCCCGACAACGTCTTCTTCAGCACCGCCGACAGCATTATCAACTGGAGCCGGAAATCCTCCCTGTGGCCGGAAACCTTCGGCATTGCCTGCTGCGCCATCGAGATGATTTCCGCGGGCTGTTCGCGCTATGACCTGGACCGCATGGGCGTCGTGTTCAGGCCCTCACCCCGACAGTCCGACGTGATGATCATCGCGGGCACGGTGACCAAAAAGTTCGCCCCCGTTGTCCGCCGCCTTTACGATCAGATGCCCGAACCACGTTGGGTGGTGGCCATGGGCACCTGCGCCATTTCGGGCGGTGTCTACAATACCTACGCCGTGGTCCAGGGTTCTGAACTGATTGTCCCTGTCGACGTGCATGTGCCGGGTTGCCCGCCGCGGCCGGAAGCGCTCATACATGGGCTTCTCCTGCTGCAGGAAAAGATCATGCGCACGCACGTCCTGAGGAAAGAACCCGAACAAGCGGCCACGCAGGCATGACCGAAGCGCGGCCGGCATTTTGCGCCCAGATCTTCCAACACTTCGGCGACAGGATCGGCGACGGTGGCACCGGAATCGACATGCACAACATCGAAGTGGGACCGGAAAATGTGGTGGAACTGTGCCGGTTCCTGAAGGAAACGCCCGAGTTGTCTTTCGATTTCCTGTCGGACTTATGTGGCGTCGACTTCTACCCCGACACCCCGCGTTTTGAAGTGGTCTACCACCTCTATTCCATCGCCCACCAACACCGTCTGCGTCTTAAATGCCGGCTAGGGGACCCACCGCATGCCCCCACCGTCACCGGGATCTGGTCGACAGCCAACTGGCACGAGCGCGAAACCTTCGACATGTATGGCATCGTCTTCGACGGCCATCCCAATTTCAAGCGGATCTACATGTGGGATGAGTTTGAGGGCTATCCCATGCGCAAGGACTTTCCCCTGCGCGGCTATAAAGACGCCTACAACCCCTATGGAGAGGAAAAGGGGGACGCATGACCAACGTAACCGTACTGCAAGAATCCAAGCAGGACCACGGTATATCGCAGGAAGTGCTGCTCAACCTCGGGCCTCAGCATCCAAGCACCCATGGGGTGCTGCGGCTTGTCCTGCTACTGGATGGGGAAATAGTCAAGCGCACTGAACCCTTCATCGGTTACCTGCACCGCGGCACCGAGAAACTGTGCGAGCATTTCACCTATACGCAGATCTTCCCGCTGACCGACCGGCTGGACTACGTCTGCCCGCCATCCAACAACCTGGGCTTCGCCCTTGGCGTCGAACGGCTTCTCGGCATAGAGGCGCCCGAACGAGCGCAGTATATCCGCGTGATAATGACCGAACTCGCCCGAATTTCGGGTCATCTGCTCATCGTCGGCGCGCTGCCCATGGACCTGGGGGCGATGACCGTGCTGCTCTACACCATGCGCGAACGCGAGATGGTCATGGACCTGATGGAAATGATCACCGGCGCCCGGATGCATACCTCTTATATCCGCGTCGGGGGGGTCCGCGAGGACCTGCCCGAAGGCGCGGTCGAACGGGTGCGGGAATTCTGCGATATCCTGCCCAAGCGAATGATCGACTACGAACGCCTAGTCGCCCACAATCGCATGTTCCTGCAGCGTACCAAGGGCATCGGTGTATTCGCCCCGAAGGATGCTATCGACATGGGCTTGAGTGGTCCCAATCTGCGGGCGTCGGGGGTTGACTGGGATATCCGGCGCGATTGTCCCTACGAAATATACGACCGGGTGGACTTCAACGTGATCACCCGAGAGAACGGCGACTGCTATGACCGCTGGATCTGCCGGATCGATGAAATGCGCGAGAGCGTCCGCATCATTGAACAATGCCTCGAGCAGATGCCCGACGGCTTGTTCCAGGTGGATATGCCGACCATCGCCTTTCCCGTGGACAAGGAAAAGTTGGCCTGTTCCATGGAAACCCACATCCACCATTTCGAGTTGTCGGCCTACGGCTTCAAGGTGCCCAAGGGGGAAGTCTACGCCGCCATCGAAGCGCCGAAAGGCGAGCTCGGATACTACATCATCAGCGATGGCAGCGAGAAACCCTTCCGCGTCAAGATACGCGCTCCATCCTTCGTGAACCTGCAGATCCTGGAAGGTAAAATCGGGAACATGAAGTATCTTGCCGACATCATCGCGGTGCTCGGCAGTCTGGATCCGGTCCTTGCCGAAGTGGACAAATGAGGGATTATTTCAAGGAAATCAAATGGACGGAGACCTGAAGGAACGGATCGAAGCGATTATGGGCCGCTATCCGACGCGGCGCTCAGCCATCATGCCGGCCTTGTGCCTTGCCCAGGAGTGCGGAGAGCTATTGCGCGGCGAAATCCTCAAGGACATTGCCGACTTGCTCGAGGTGCCGGAAATCTGGGTGTACGAGGTCACATCCTTCTATTCGATGCTCTATAGCGAGCCGGTCGGAAAATTCCACATTCAACTCTGTACCAATGTGTCCTGCCTGCTGTCCCGCTCCACGCCACTGCTCGAACATCTGAAGCAGCGATTGCAGATCGGCGAGGGCGGCACGACGGCGGACGGCCTCTATACCCTGACCACGGTTGAATGCCTGGGGTCCTGCGATACGGCGCCGGTTTTGATGGTGAACGAGGTTTACCACGAAAACATGAGCGAACAACGGATCGACACGCTGCTCGATCAATTGACACCGCAACCGGCGGCGTGACGAGAAACCGGGCTCCATCATGTATGAGAAGATTCTGCTGAAGAATTTGGAGACCCCCGGGTGCCACGACATTGGGACCTATGAGGCTAGGGGTGGCTACAAGGCCCTGGCGACCGTGCTCAAAGACTATTCCCCTGGAGACCTGATCGAACTGGTCAAACGCTCCAACTTGAGAGGGCGCGGCGGGGCCGGGTTTCCGACCGGGGTCAAATGGGGCTTCGTGCCGAAGGACACGGATAAACCAATATACCTCTGTTGCAACTCCGACGAGGGCGAGCCCGGCACCTTCAAGGACCGGGCGCTGATGGAAAAAGACCCCCATGTGATGATCGAGGGCATGCTGATCGCTGCCTATGCCATCGGCTCCGAAATCTCCTATAACTACATCCGCGGCGAATACACCCTGAGCATCGAGCGGGTGGAGACGGCGCTGCATCAGGCTTATGAAAGGGGATTCCTCGGCAAGAATATCCTCGGTTCCGATTTCAGCCATGACATGTACGTGCACCGGGGCGCGGGAGCCTATATCTGCGGCGAAGAGACAGCGCTTCTGGAATCGATCGAAGGGCGCCGGGCCCAGCCCAAGTTGAAGCCGCCCTTCCCGGCGGTGGCGGGGCTGTATGAATGTCCGACCATCATCAACAATACGGAAACCTTCGCCTACCTGCCCCATATCGTCGAGCGGGGGGCGGAGTGGTTCCGCGGCATCGGCCCCGAGGGCAGTCCGGGCCCGAAGCTCTATTGCCTGAGCGGACAAGTCAAGAAACCCGGCCTCTATGAATTTCCCATGGGCATATCGCTTCGGGAAATGGTGGAAGAACACGCTGGCGGCACCCATTCCGGCAAGGTGAAGGCAGTCATTCCCGGCGGTGTCTCGGCGCCGCTGATCCCGGAATGCGACCTCGATGTGGGCATGGATTTCGATTCGCTTGCGGCGGCCGGCAGCATGCTGGGATCGGCCGGTGTCATCGTCCTCGACGACACCGCCTGTGTGGTGCGGGTGGCGACCCGGATCATGGAATTCTTCAATCTCGAGTCTTGCGGCAAATGCACCCCCTGCCGGGAAGGCAACGACTGGGCGGCAAAAGTCCTGCGCCGCCTGGAAGCCGGCAACGGGCGACGGGAAGACTTGGACCAGCTCGAATTCCTGTGCGACAGCATTTTTGGCACTTCCTTCTGCGCCCTGGGCGATGCCGCGGCCTGGTCGCTGGGGGCCGCCCTCAAGCATTTCCGCGAGGAATTCGAGCGTCACATCGATGAAGGGAAATGCCCGTTTCACTGAGCGTGAAACCGGACAGGAAGGCTTAATCCATATGGTCCAATTAACGATTGACGATATTGCTGTTGATGTTCCTGAAGGTACGCTGGTCCTCGAGGTTGCCCTGGCCCAAGGCATCGACGTGCCGACATTCTGTTATCAGAAACGGCTATCGCCGCTGGCCTCCTGCCGCATGTGCTTGGTAGCCATTGAAGGCGCTGCAAAACTGCAACCGGCCTGCGTGACGCCGGTCATGGACGGCATGGTGGTGCATACCGCGACCGAGCAGGTCGCCAAAATCCGCGCGAGCATGCTTGAGTTACTGTTGGCCAACCACCCACTCGACTGCCCGGTCTGCGATAAATCCGGCGAATGCGAGCTCCAGGACATGGTTTTCGAATACGGCGCCGGAGTCAGCCGTTTCCAGGACGAAAAACGAGTTTTTCATAGCCAGGATTTGTCGCTTAACCAAGTGATTATCTTCAATTCCAATCGCTGCATCCAGTGTCAGCGCTGCGTGCGCATCTGTGAGGAGGTGGTGGGCGCCGTTGCCCTGGGAACCGTCGAAAAAGGCATGGATACCGCAATTACGGGCTTTGAGAATAGCCTGGAGAGTTGCGACCACTGTGGCAATTGCATCGAAGTCTGCCCGGTCGGCGCGTTGATGAGCCAGCCCTACAGGTATAAGGCGCGCCCATGGGATCTCGTTGAAACCGATACCACCTGTCCGTTCTGCGGCACCGGCTGCCAGTTAACTGTGAGCGCGCGAGACGGTCAATTGGCTCGGGTGACGTCCAAATACGAGACCGGCGTCAATGGCGAGACCCTCTGCGTCAAGGGGCGCTACGGCATCGATTTCATCGACGGCGGGGATCGCATCGAAACCCCCTTGCTGCGCCGCGACGGGACCCTCTCGGCGGTCACCTGGGAGGAAGCCTACGCCGCCCTGCGCGAGCATATCGGCGATCCGGCGGCGGTCAACGGCGGCCGCATCGGCGGCTTGGCGTCTGCGCAACAGAGCTGTGAGACGCTTTATCTGTTCCAGAAGATGATGCGAACGGTGTTTGGGACCAACAATTTGGACAGCTCGAACCGCTGGGCCGCCGGAATTTACGACGCGCTGCCAGGGCTGTTCGGCGATTTGTATTCCAGGCGCCCGCTCGACGAACTGCTCGAGGCGGACAGCATCTTGGTGATCGGGAGCTCGGTCACCGATGATAATCCGGTCAGCGATTATCTGATCAGGGCGACACTCAGAAATCGCACAGGCAAGCTCTTCCTGGCCTCGGCGAGACCGTCGCGGCTGGATAAGGACAGCACCGCCCATCTACGCCTGTTGCCGGGCGACGAGGTGCAGTTGATCGCGTTGCTCGACCATGCGCTTGCCGGGATGGCGGGCGAAGCGGCCGCGCCGCTTGGGGAATTTGTTCAACAGGCCGTAACCACCGTCAAATCAGCCGCAAGTGTTACTGTACTGGTTGGCGTCGACCTCCTGCGCGCGCCGCAGGCTAATCTGGCCTTACAGTGGCTGGAGCGGTTCTTGCGCCGCCTCCGGGGATCGGGCAAGCAGGTGGGCCTGCAGTTCCTGTTCGACCGCTCCAACCAGATGGGCGCTTGGGAAATGGGCGTGCTGCCGGGCCATCTGCCCGGCTGGCGGAGCCTCGGCGAGGCCGGGTTCGAACAAGCTTGGGGCAAGCCGCCGCCGCGCATGCCGGGGGCGGACATTCATGCCATGCTGGAGCGCTGTGCTGACGGTGAGATGGACCTGCTCTACTTAATCGGCAGCGATCCCCTGGCGGCCTATCCGGACCGCGACCTGGTGGAAAAGGCCCTGTCGTCGGTTGGTCTTCTCGTCGTTCAGGCGGCCCATCATTCGGCAACCACCGCGCGGGCGGATATTGTCCTGCCCGGGGCCGCATTCGGCGAGGAAACCGGCACCGTGATCGGCAATGAAGGCCGCGTCCAGATCATTCGCGAAATACGCCGTCCCGCGGGCAGGGCCCGGCGCAACATGGAAATTCTCACCCAGGTCGCAGAAACCTTCGACTGTGATCTGGGGGCGGCGACGCCGCAGGAAGTGTTTGCGGAAATCGCCCAACTGGTTCCCTCCTTCCAAGGACTATCGCTTGGCGATATCAGCGCGGCCGGGGCGCTGACAGCGTCCACGCCAAGGGTTGGCGGCGAGGAGCTGGATGGGCCGCCAATGCCGACGCGATCGAATGGCTTGCGGCTCGATAACGGCAAGCTGATGCTGGTCACCGGCGATTGCGGCTTCCATTCGGGCTTTGCCACGGAACAGTCGGCGACCTTGAGCGGTATTTTGAAGGACTCCTATGTGGAAATCGGTTCCACCGATGGCCAGGCCAAGGGGCTTGCCCAAGGCGACAATGTGATCGTGAGATCGGGCCGCGGCGAAACCAGGCTAAAGCTCAGGCTGAACAAAAATTTCCCGCCGGGGCTGGCCTTTATCCCGGAAAATTTTGCGCACCCGCGCCTCAACCAGCTGTTCAGCCAGGGCGAGTATCCCTGTCCGGTCGATATCCTGCCGGACCACGCTCCGTGAAGGGCATTGAAATTTTGGCCGGCGAGGTTCTTACAAGAAAGTATGTCAAACTGAGATCGTGCCGAGGGTTTTAACTTATCCCGAGGCCACTTTTAATGTGATCGTGTGATGCCCGGGCGGTTAAAGAGCGGGCATGTGGGGAGGCTGTGACAACCACAAACGACGCCAACGTCGAGAAGCTTATATGTGCAATCGATACGGTCGACCTCGATGCCGCCGTGGTGACCGCTGCATCGCTACAAGGACTGGTCGGCGGCATCAAGCTTGGCCTCGAATTCTTCACCGCCCATGGCCCCGCCGGGGTTAAGGCCGTGTCCGCCAGCGGGCTGCCTATTATTCTCGATCTCAAGTATTTCGACATCCCCAATACGGTGGCCGCCGCCATACGCGGTACCGCGGGGCTGAATCCCTACATGCTCACGGTTCATGTGGGTGGTGGCCCAGCCATGCTGCGCGCCGCCATGGCCGCGTCATACCGGTTGGCCTCCCAGAACGACGGCAAGCGCCCCATGGTCATCGGAATAACGGTGCTCACCAGTTTCGATGATGAAGACATCAAGGCGGTCGGCATACGCCCCACGCTCGACGATCAGGTCCATCGCTTGGCCGAGCTGGCCCTGGCCAACAGTCTCGACGGGGTGGTCTGCTCGGCCCATGAGATCGCCGACCTGCGCGCCAGTTTCGGCGATGAATTGAAGCTGGTGGCGCCCGGCATCCGCCCGGCCTGGTCTTCGGCCGACGACCAGAAACGCATCGTCACCCCAGCCGAAGCCCTGCGCCTCGGCGCCGATTATCTGGTCATTGGCCGGCCTATCTTCCACGCTGACGATCCGCCGGCGGCAGCCATGCGCATTCTCGACGAAATGGTGGGTTAAGGGGTCACGATTCAATGCCGATTGACAGCGAGCGTACCGCACCCCGTTGCCGTCGCGGCTGAACCAGACACCGAAGGTATTGCATGGGTTTTAGAGAAAGAACGGCGTTCCAGATGTTGGCCTGGATTCAGCTTGTAATCGTCATATCGTGCCGCCGACCGACATCTTATGATACCGGGCATGGCAAGCCCAGTCGAGGAGGCGCTGAGCTGCTTCGGCCGTAAGAACGACGACGCGATCGATATCGCCGAGGCGGCGCTCATGATTGCCGTCATCGATTGTCCCGACGCTCCCCTCGACGCCTATCGCGGCCACCTCAGGCAGCTCGCCGTGGAGTCGGCCGAAGCGACGCGCGGCGCCCAATCGCCCGAAGAAAAGTTCGATGCCGTGAACGCCGTTCTGTTCGAACGCCACGACTGCCAGGGCGACAGCGAAACCTATGACGACATGCAGAACGCCAACCTGATGCGTGTCATCGACCGGCGCAAGGGTCTCCCCGTCGCCCTTGGAATCCTCTACATCCACGTCGCGCGGGCGCAGAGTTGGCGTTGCCACGGGACGAACTTCCCGGCGCATTTCATCGTCCGCCTCGAGAGCGACGAAGGCGTCATCATGATCGATCCGTTCCATGGTGGCCGGAAAATCGGCCGCTACGCACTCGAGCGGCAGCTCGAATCAGCACTGGGCGAGGGCGCCGAACTCAAGCCCGAGCATTGCGCAGCGATCGGCAACCACGGGGTGCTCATCCGTCTGCAAAACAACATCAAGCTCCGCGCCATACAGGGCGGCGATATTGCGCGCGCCGCGGAAGGACTCCACACGATAATCCTAATAGCACCAGACCAAGCGGCGCCCCACTGCGAGCTTGCAGCACTTCACGCCCGGCAAGGCGAGATGAAGGCGGCGGTAGGCTTACTCGGAAACTTCGTCGTCGAGACGGCCAACCCAGGCGCGCGGGACAGCGCCCAGGCGTACCTCGCCAGCTTGCGTTCGCATCTACATTGAGCCGGTCTCAAACTCGGCTCGTTACTTGTTGTCAATGACCGTATCGAGTTCCTTGCTGTAAGAGAACGACATACCATCTGAATAGGTGAGGAACTGCGGGTTGACCGCGTCGGTGGCAAATAATCTGGCTGACATCAGAGGATAATTCCGGTCGTCGTCGTCGCCATGAAACGTGCCCTCGATGAGCACGGCGCCGTCGGGATCGGTAATGGAAAATCGCGTTCCCTCTGCACCCGCGTCGATTTTCGCCCGAAGCTTCCGCCAGCCATCCAGCGAGCCGGAACGGTGCTTGATCATGTGGCTAAGGTCGCTGTGATGGGGCCGATCATAGTTGATGATCATGGTCATATGTCTGTCTCCTCTGGTTATCGCGTCGGATTTCCGCTTTCCGTGGGGTCGGCGGACGCAGCGATAGGTATCCTGTAATCATCGAGAGTTGTTGCCGGCTATTCGTTTTTGACTTGTTCTACAAGCCTTTCCAGAGCCGTCACGGAACGCGCTTCACCTCGCTGGCGCTTGTCGTAGTTTTCAAGCAGCCGCAGGAACTCTTCCGCTATGCTCGCGGTGTCGAGGGAGTCGTCGGTACCGTGAGCGTAGGCAAACGCGGTGAAATTTGCCGCGGCATGACGAATTGCCGAGGCGATAACCATCGGATGAACACCCGTGGCCAGCTTGTTGTTCGCGACTTCAACGAATTCATTCGCCATACGCAGGCTGGCCTCGTTGTCGTCGCTTCTCCCTTCTTCTGTCATCGGCTCGATCTCCTATCCCTTAATGGATGGGCGGGGCTTTCTGGGAATCAACTGTCGGCATTTCCGGGACTTGGGTTGATGTAGGTGGGCAGGATCTCTTCGACCGAGGCCGGGTCGATGCCGAGGTCTTTAAGAGTCAACGCCTTGCCGTCGACTATATTGTCCCCCTTCATTAGTTTTACTTGATCGCGGGTCAAGGGCGGATTGGGGAGGAATGCCATCGAGGCCACCAAAATGTCCCAGATGAAGAAGGGGACCGGGACAAGGGCCCTTCTCTTGCCGGCCTGCTTGAGCATCAACTCCAGAAGCGCTTTATAGGTGTAGGTTCGGGGGCCGCCGAGTTCGTAGAGTTTTCCTTCCGTCGAGGGGTCGGCCAAGACCCTCACGCAGGCTTTCGCAACATCGCCCACATACACGGGCTGCAGGTTGGTGGCGCCGCTGCCGAACAGGGGCAGGATCGGCGTTTGCCGCGCCATGTCCGTAAGAGCGTTGAAGAAGGCATCATCCGGGCCGAAGATCACGCTGGGACGGAAGATGGTCACGCCTTCAAACGCACTCTTGACCAGCTCTTCGCCGCTGCTCCGGGCGCGAACATAAGGCGAGTCGGACGCCGGGTCCGTGCCCAGACCCGAAATATGGATCAGCCGCTTGGCCCCCGCTTGTCCCGCTTGCCGGGCGACACGCAGGGCGCCCCGTCCGTGGACCGCGTCGAATGTCGCCCAGCCTTTCTCCACATAGTGGCCGACGGAATTGATCATTGAAGCCGACTGTTTCACAGCCCGGGCAACCGCATTTTCGTCGCATACATCGGCCTGGACGAGTTCGATCTGGCCGCTGCGGCCGAACCGTTCAAGGAAGGATGCGCGCTCGGGATGGCGCACTGCCACGCGGACTTTGGCCCCCTCGGCGGCCAGACACTTCACGATTTGGCGGCCCAGGAACCCCGATCCTCCAAACACGGTTACAGGATTGGATTCCATCGAACCTCGCTCTTCAAGACTGCGGCATAACGCGAACGCGTCATTATTCGAGGATATGGTAGATATTCATATAGGCATGTGGCATTTGCCGATTCGAATAACTATAACCCTAATGCCGCCAATCAAGCCAGCCAGACAGGATCAAGCAACGCAAACTGCAACTCCGCCTTGATCGAGAGTTGTGGCAGTCCGGTCTCAGCCGCACCCGCTCCTATTTCCGCCATTTCAATCAGCACGACCTGACACAGATCAATGAAACAGTTTTGGCTCAATACTGGGAGTGGAGGCAATCGCCAGCGTCCACGTTGGATCACCCAAATGCCAGAGAAAAAGCCAGTTCATCCACGCTGTATATGGAACGCGACACACTGAACCAATTTTTTAAATGGTGTGAGCGTGAAAGCCTGATACGGCGCAGGCCCCAAATTGAGATGCCAGTCAAACTGGTTCGCAATCGTCGCCCAGCATTCGCAGTAGAAGAATACAGGCGCCTATGCCGCAAAATGCGGAGCTGGTGCAGGGAGCATGAGAAGCCAGACCTTGTGTATC
>ERZ813253.169-NODE-169-length-26107-cov-6.294842_pt1 | contig 26107 bp, 27 predicted proteins | sample MGYA00520893_ERZ813253 | MGnify/ENA primary metagenome ERZ813253 (study PRJEB31669, sample SAMD00080414) | marine metagenome | biome: oceanic hadal pelagic zone biome; feature: marine hadalpelagic zone; material: sea water | place: Pacific Ocean:Izu-Bonin Trench...
TTTACTCAAACGGACAAAACTATGAATGCTCAGCAGAAAAAGAAATTTAAAAAGGAAAAAAAAAGAAAGAAACAAGAGTTTTTTGCCAACAGAAATAAAAAGAGAAATGCTGGAAAATCAAATCACAGATATAAGAGGAGGTAATTTATAATGAATGATAAAAGTAACATTGAAAATTCTCAACCCAATAATCCTTTACACGGAATAAGGTTAATTGATATCCTTGAATACCTAGTAGATGAATACGGTTGGGAAGATTTGGGATACGTAATCAATATCAATTGCTTTACGAATAATCCCTCTGTAAAATCGAGCCTGAAGTTTTTAAGAAAAACTAGGTGGGCAAGGGATAAAGTAGAGCGCCTTTATCTGAAAACGATTAAGGAGAAAATCTAGAATTGACTAAATCTTAATGACTATGGGGATGACCATCACCATGGGAATGTTCATGGTCATTATTGTCTGATTTAATAAGTTGTTCATTTTGTAATTCCTGTGGGGCTAATTGATGTTGATGATGTGAATGATCAGTGAAATAGCCATTAAGTTGATACGCTAATAAAACGATACCCGCTACCACTAATATCCGATTTGAGAATTTTGATATTCTATTAAAGGACTTTCCTCTAAGCAATGAAAGTAGTGGAAAAACGATTATTAATACTGCTATCTGACCAAATTCCACCCCAACATTAAAAGATAATATTTGTAATAAGGATAAATTAATACCTGAGGCAACTGCTACTTCTTGGAGTTTTGTTGATAAGCCAAAGCCATGAATTAATCCAAAGATAAAAACCATTAAAATTAAATTGGGAGGATTAATAGAAAAAGACTTTTTAAAACCATCTAAATTTTCAAATCCTTTATAGACAACACTGAATGCAATTACAGCATCAATTAAATAAGCATTTGTTGTAATGCCATAAAAAGTGGCAAAAATAAGAGTGATACAATGCGCAAATGTAAAGGCGGTTATGAACTTAAAAATATCAGCATAGTTTGAAAGAAAAAACACAACTCCAATTAAGAATAGAATATGATCATATCCTGTGACCATATGCTCTGCACCAAAATAAATAAAGTCCATTAATGAGGCGTCAGCCATAGCATCAATTATTGATTTTGAAACGCCATGAGCCCATCCAATCAAAGGTGTACATAATAGTAGTAGTAATAGTTTTTTCATTGAAACAAAAGTAGAAAAAAAAGTCGGGATGAGAGGATTACCCTTATCCCTCTTTTACATGATTACGATAAGTTTGAAAGCTAAAATTTGCACCGCTAATCAATCTACTAAAACAAACTTAAGAGATTATTTTGATTTTTAGTTTAGAGGCCTATTTTATAAAATAGCCTTTAACTTGTTGAACGTCCTTTATTCTCACCATCAATCCAAAAATGGTCTTTTACTTGGCCAATGTACTTGAAATTACGATCCTTATATTGTTCTTTAGCTTGTTCCATTTGTTGATGAGTTTCGCGCATTATTCTAATAGGTTTACCTGTATTGCTTAGATTAATTGACATGTAATATCCATCTTTTAGTCTCTTTGGAGTATTAGATGGCCTCCCTCCTTTTCTCATAAAGCAAAACTACAAAAAAATTATGGGAAATATAAAGAAAAAAAGTCTGGATGAGAGGATTCGAAACTGTCAACCGATTTGTTACTTTCTCAACTGAGAATTGATATTTAAATATGTATACAGGCCTTACCTTTCTGTATCTCTATACTCAATCTTCTTTCTTACAAGAAGTATTACAACAAGAGCAACTCATTACTCCTGAAATAAGGAAAAGCGCATAAACAGTCAAGGCATCTATTACACCTAAGTCACCCCAAAAAGTATGGTACATCAAACATAAAAATCCTGCTGCCCATGCAACACAAAACAATAAACAATATTTTTTTGCTTTCATGATAATAATATTTAATTTATTGTAAAGATAAAAAAAACAATTAAACAAAAAAATTTAGGACAAAAGGACTATGTCCTTACTCATTATAAACCACCTCTAAAAGTGTTTGCCCCACTGCATTTAAGGTGCTTTTATCAATATTATTCATATCATCCCTATGGGTATGCCAATGCTTGTTAAAATTATTTTCAGTTGTTGGATCAAACTCAATAATATCAATAGTAGGGATTCCTGTTAGAGTATTTACATAATAGTGGTCATCTACAATTTGTTTGCTCTTTTGGTATATAAAATGATTGCCAAATCCTAATTTATTAGCCGTACGCCATACTTTTTGCAAGATATTCACTCCATAGTAAAAGGAAATTTGTTCCTGCCTGAAAGTGGCATTTTTTGCACCAACCATATCCAGTAAAATCCCATAGCGCGCAAAATAATTTTGCTTATGAGGATTCTTGCTCCAATATTGTGAGCCCAAGCACCAAGAATCTTGCATAATGGGAAATTCAGAATTTTCAGGTTGCCCATAATCTTCCGCATCAAAAAGGATAATATCCACTCCAATATTGGGCTGCTTTTTGCTGAATTGCCTTGCTATTTCCAACAATACACCAACACCACTTCCTCCATCATTAGCCCCCAAAATAGGGGAGTTTTGGTTTTGGGTATCATTATCAGCAAGGTGTCTGCTATCCCAATGAGCAAAAAGAGCAATTCTATTGTTTTTCTCAGGAGAAAAAGAAGCAATGATATTTTTTAGGGTATGATTTTCCCCATCATAAGTGGTGATGGAGCCCTCCTGCACCATTACATTTGGTGTATAAGTTTTGAATTTATTTTCAAGCCAAATAGCACAATTTTTCCACCCTTTACTACTTATTACTCTTGGGCCAAAACTCACCTGCTTTTCTACAAAATAATAAGCAGAATCGGCATTAAAAGTAGGAACTTCAATTTTTGCTTTTGGTTTTTTGGGGCTTGTTTTTTGTTGAGGTTCACTTGTACAGGCGTTTAAAAATATTGCTACAATTACTAAAATGGGATATCTAAAGCCTAACATCTAAATACTAACTTTTAACTTCCCAACTACTGCCATTACGCCCATCTTTCACTTGAATATTGAGTTTGTTTAACTCCTCCCGAATTAAATCAGCAGAATCAAAATCTTTGTTTGTTTTGGCATTTTCTCTTAGTTTCAGAACAACTTCCATCACTTCATTTGTTAAATCATTCCCACCACTTTCCTTGGCAGAAACAAAACCTAAAATATCTGTAACAAAAGTATCAAAGGTATTTTTCAATTTTTCTAAATCAGTTGCATTTAAACTCTCTTTCCCATCTTTTACCGAGTTGATAATTCTTACTCCATCAAATAAACGAGCAATTAAAATTGGGGTATTAAAGTCATCATCCATTGCTGCATAGCATTTTTCTTGCAATTCGTTTACATCATAAGTTGATGTGTCAGAAGAGGATAATTTCCCCAGAGTTTCCATTGCATTCATCAGTTTTGTAAATCCTTTTTCAGCAGCTTGTAGTGCGGTATTACTAAAGTCAACAGTACTTCTGTAATGGGCTTGCAAAATGAAAAAACGAATGCACATTGGCGTATACGCTCTATCCAATTTTGCATGATTCCCAGTGAAGAATTCTTCCAAATTGATAAAGTTCCCAAGGGATTTTCCCATCTTTTTTCCATCTACTGTAATCATATTATTATGCATCCAATAGTTTACAGGATTACAATTATTACAAGCATTACTTTGCGCTATTTCTGCCTCATGATGAGGAAAAACCAAATCCATTCCACCACCATGAATATCAAAATTCTTCCCTAAATACTTTTCTCCCATTGCAGAGCACTCCATATGCCAACCCGGGAATCCTTCACCCCATGGGGAGGGCCATTTCATGATATGCCCAGTAGATGCTTTTTTCCAAATTGCAAAATCAACAGGACTCTTTTTCTCCGATTGCCCATCTAAGGGTCTTGTACCTTCTAAAGTGTCTTCCAAATTCCGTCCAGATAAAGTTCCATAAGGATATTTTTCATTGTATTTATTCACATCTAGATAAACAGAACCATTCACCTGATAAGCAAAACCGTTTTCTAAAATTCCTTTTACCATTTCAATTTGCTCAATAATATGGCCTGTTGCTCTTGGCTCAATGGATGGAGACAAACAATTTAAAGCCTCCATTGCTTTGTGATAACTTACAGTGTAAAACTGCACAATTTCCATGGGTTCCAATTGCTCCAAGCGGGCTTGTTTCGCAATTTTATCTTCCCCCTGATCTGCATCATTTTCCAGATGACCAGCATCTGTAATGTTTCTTACATATCGCACTTTATAATCCAGATGTTTCAGATATCGGAATACCACATCAAAAGTTATAGCTGGACGAGCATGTCCTAGGTGCGGATCTCCATAAACAGTAGGGCCGCAAACATACATTCCCACATAATTTTCCACTAAAGGAATAAAGACTTCTTTTTGTCTTGAAAGAGTGTTGTATATTTTTATTTCTCTCATTTCTTAGTTGCTTGTTTTTCAGTTGTCAGACAATTAGTAAATCATCAACTTAGCATATTGTTTTCTCATATTTTATCTTCAAATTTTCCATCATATCATTTGTCATTTTCTGTAAATCATATTTTGCTTCCCAACCCCAATCTTTTTGCGCAAAACTATCATCAATACTTTGTGGCCAAGAGTCTGCAATTTCTTGTCGGAAATCTGGCTTGTACGACATTTCAAAATTGGGGATATGTTTTGAAATCTCAGCAGCAATTTGTTTGGGTGTAAAACTAATACCGGCTAAATTATAAGATGATCTGATTTTCACTTTTTCGGCTGGCGTTTCCATCAACTTAATGGTTGCTCGGATGGCATCTGGCATGTACATCATTGGGAGTCCTGTATTTTCTGAAAGGAAACTTTCGTATTTTCCATGCTTGATTGCATGGTGGAAAATATCTACTGCATAGTCGGTAGTACCTCCACCTGGAGCCGCTTTCCAACTAATAAGCCCTGGATATCTTAAGGAACGAACATCCACATTAAATTTATTGTAGTAATATTCACACCATCTTTCTCCGGCTTGTTTGCTTATTCCATAGACTGTATTTGGCTCCATTACAGTGAATTGAGGCGTATTTATTTTGGGAGTAGTTGGGCCAAAAACTGCAATAGATGATGGCCAATATATCTTTTTAATAATCCCTTCTTTTGCTAAATCCAACACATACGATAATGAACGCATATTTAAGTTCCATCCTAATTCAATATTTTTTTCTGCAGTGGCCGATAAGAGTGCTGCCAACAAAAAAACTTGTGTGATTTTATATTGTCTTACAATTTCATGCAAGTGTTTTACATCCATTACATCAAGCTCTTGAAAAGGGCCAGATTGTATTACCTCATCAGATGATAAACGAATGTCTGAAGCCACAACATTGTCGTTTCCATACATTCCTCTTAGCTGCATTACCAGCTCAGTGCCAATTTGCCCAGAGGAACCAATAACTAAAATAACTTCTTTCAATTGATTTTCTATTTTGCACAAATATAATATTATACACCATATTATATGCCTTATTGCAAAGGCAAAAAAATCTATGCTTTTGTATCTTTGCAATATAAATTTTTTCTGATGGACCCTAACGGAAGTAAAAAAGGAATGTTTAATAAACTAAGCAAGCAGCAAGCAATGCTAAAGCTTGAGAATGAAACTTTTAAAAGAAAAACAATTTCTTTTTATAGGTATGTGATAATAGATTCTCCATTTGAATTAAGAGATAAATTATATGCAGAATGGAATGAATTAGGCGTTTTAGGAAGAATTTATTTAGCACATGAAGGTGTTAATGCACAGTTAAGTATGCCGAAAAATAATTGGGAAAAATTTGTAAAAAATGTGCAGTCTCATTCTCAATTTAAGGAAATGCCATTTAAAATTGCGGTGGAGGATGATGGAAAATCTTTTTTTAAACTTACTATAAAGGTTCGCAAACAAATAGTTTCAGATGGTTTAAAAATGGACGAATATGATGTTACTAATGTCGGCAAGCACTTGGATGCAGAACAATGGAACAAAGCCATGAACAGTGGGGCAACAGTGGTGGATATGCGCAATCATTACGAAAGCGAAATAGGAAAATTTGAAGGAGCCATTTGTCCAGAGACAGAAACTTTCAAAGAAGAATTACAAGAAGTAAAAAAGCTGCTAAAGGGTAAAGAAGAGGAGCAAATTCTACTGTATTGCACAGGAGGAATAAGATGTGAAAAAACCTCTTCTTATTTAAAGCATCATGGCTTTACTAATGTAAGTCAATTGCACGGAGGCATTATTGATTATGTCAGACAATTAGAAAAAAATGAGAAATTAGAAAATAAATTTGAAGGTAAGAATTTTGTTTTTGATGAGCGATTGGGCGAGCGAATTTCTGACATAATAATAAGTAAGTGTCATCAATGTGGCAAGCCATCCGATACGCATATCAATTGCCACAATGTAAATTGCAATTTGCTATTTATACAATGCGAAAATTGTAAAAAAGAAAATAAGGGATGTTGCTCGCCAGAGTGTATTAAAGTCGCAAATTTGCCAATAGAACAACAAGAAGAAATCAGGAAAGGACAGCAAAACAAAAAGCGTTTTCATAGCCACAGCAAAATAGATTTAAGTAAAGAATTTAATAAAGAAAACAATGATTAGAATTACAAAAGCATTCAAACTGGAAATGGCACATGCCCTACATGGCTATGATGGGCTATGTAAAAATATTCACGGACATTCCTACCGCCTTTGGGTAAGCGTAAGGGGAGAAATAAAAAATGAAAAAGGCCATCAAAAGGATGGAATGGTAATGGATTTTGATATAATTAAGCAAATTGTAAAGTCAGAAATTGTAGAAAAATACGACCACTCTTTGGTTTTAAATGCCAATTCGCCACATGCCGCAATTGATTTGTCCGCATTTGAAAAAGTATTTTACCTACCCTACCAACCAACTTCTGAAAATATGGTATTGGATTTTGCCAGCATAATTAAAGGCAAACTTCCATCTCATATAGAATTATACAAAGTAGTTTTATCGGAAACAGCTTCTTCCTTTGCAGAGTGGAATATGGAGGATAACTAATCTTCACTTACTTCAAGCAAGTGCCTACGATAAACCGAAAATAATTTGGATTTTGAAATATAGCCCACATATTTTCCTTTTTTGAGTACTGGTAAATTCCACGCTCCCGTATCTTTCAAAATAGCAGTTACTTCTTCCATTGTGTTATGGGTGGAAAGAACTCCTAGTGGCGCTCTCATCATTGTGGCAACCGTTTCGCTTTGGTATAAACTTTGATCGAACATAATTCCCCTTACATCATCCATAGCCACAATACCTAGAAAAGTGTTTTCATTATCAACCACCGGAAAAATATTTCGTTTGGAATTAGCAACCACTTTTACAAATTCGCCCAAAGTCATTGCTGGGTTTACTAGTGATAAATCCTTCTCCATTATTTTTTCTAATTTAATCCTGGAAAGGATTGCTTTATCTTTATGATGGGTGACCAAATCGCCTCTTTTTGCCAATTGCATGGTAAATACAGAATGTGGAACAAAATAAGTGGAAGTAATATAGGCAATGGAAGCGCTTATCATTAGGGGAATAAAAAGCTGATAACCAGATGTAATTTCTGCAATAAGAAAAATGGCAGTAAGTGGTGCGTGCATCACTCCGGCCATAAGTGCCGCCATACCTACCAATGCGAAATGACTTTCCGATAAATTATTAAGCCCTAAAAAAGCCAAAGATTTTGAAAAAATGACTCCCAAGCTAGCTCCCATAAAAAGTACTGGAGCAAAAATACCACCAACTCCACCAGCCCCTATTGTGGCTGAAGTAGCAATCACTTTCAAAAGAAAAAGTCCAATCAAAAACAACAATAAATTTTGGTTATTTTCTATTATTTTAGCAGAATTTCCACTGGTTAGTTTATTGATAAACTCATAACCCTCACCAAAAAGTGGTGGAAATAAATACACCAAAACCCCAATAATACTACCACCTAAAAGAATTTTCCAAAATCGTTTTTTAATGCGTTTGAACTTTGAAGTAATAAAAGTATAGCAGTGGTAAAAATAGACAGAAGTAAACCCTGCCAATAAGCCTAAGCCCACATACAGACCTAAATCTTTTAATTCAAACCCGCCCTGAATACTTACAGGTAACAGCACATCTGTACCTAAAAAGAATCGGCTTGTCATTACAGCAGAAACGGATGCTAGCAAAAGTGGAATTAAGGATGCCATAGTCAGATCGAGCATAATTACCTCAATAGCAAAAATAATGGCAGCAATGGGGGCTTTAAAAATAGCTGCAATAGTTCCGGCAACAGCACATCCAATAAGTAAGGTTTTACTTTTATAATTAAGGTGCAATAATTTTGAAAGTCGAGAGCCAATTGCCGAACCACTAACTGCCGTAGGGGCTTCCAAACCAACTGAGCCGCCAAAACCAACCGTAAGAGCAGAGGATATAATTGGCGAAAACATTTGATGCCAACGCATAATACTATTTCGCTTGGAAATGGAATACAAAATAGAAACAAAACCCCTGTTTCCGGGTTTTTTTAGGATGTATTTTAGAAATAAGTAAACAAGCGTTACTCCAATTAAAGGATAGAAGAAATATAAATAATTATTCCAATTTACCTGTATTCCAGTAGTTAGAAACTCTTCAATAAAGAAAACAGAATTTTTAATAATTACGGCAATTAATCCTGAGATTAGCCCAATTATTATGCTAAGAACATAGATAAATTGCTTGTGGTTTAGGTGCTTTAATCGCCAAACTAAAAAGCGCTTTAATAGCGACTTGTTTTCCATTTTAAAGAAGTCTAATATTTAACTCTTTCAATTGCTCTTCATCTATATCAGAAGGGGAATCAATCATAATATCACGCCCAGCATTGTTTTTTGGGAAAGCAATAAAATCACGGATACTTTCCTTCCCGCCCATAATGGCACACAAACGGTCAAAACCAAAAGCAATCCCCCCGTGAGGTGGTGCGCCATATTCAAAAGCATCCATTAAAAAGCCAAATTGTTCTTTCGCTTGCTTATCAGAAAACCCTAAATGTTTGAACATTAGTTTCTGTAAGTCCTTATCGTGAATTCTGATGCTACCGCCACCAATTTCATTCCCGTTTAGCACCAAATCATAAGCATTGGCACGCACTGCAGCCGGGTCAGTATCTAACAATGGAATATCATTTGGTTTTGGTGAAGTAAACGGATGATGCATTGCATGATATCTTTCGGACTCTTCATCCCATTTCAAAAGTGGGAAATCCAACACCCAAAGCGGTGCAAATTCTTTCGGATTTCTAAGGCCTAATTCTTCTGCTAAGTGTAGCCGCAAAGTCCCTAAAGCTTTTCTAGTTTTTTCCGTTCCACCTGCCATTATTAAGAGTAAGTCGCCTTTCTCACATCCTGCTTTTTCAGCCCATGCGTTTCTAGCATCTTCATCAAAAAACTTATCTACTGTCGATTTACTTGTTCCATCTTCATTGTATTTACAATAGATTAGTCCTGTTGCCCCCACTTGTGGTGTTTTTACAAAATCCACTAATTTGTCCAATTGCTTGCGTGTATAATTTGCACAACCTTTTGCGTTAATTGCCACTACTAATTCAGCACTATCAAATACCTCAAAATCTTTGCTTTGGCATAGCTCATTCATTTCTACAAATTGCATGTCAAAACGAATATCTGGCTTATCTGTTCCATATAATTGCATGGCTGTATCATAAGTCATTCTTAGGAATTCATTCAGCTCAACTCCTTTTACTTCTTTCAATAAATGACGTATTAATCCTTCAAAAGTAATTAGAATATCTTCCTGTTCAATAAAGGACATTTCACAGTCAATTTGCGTAAATTCTGGCTGACGGTCAGCACGCAAATCTTCATCACGAAAACATTTTACAATTTGATAATATTTGTCAATTCCAGCAACCATCAAAAGTTGCTTAAAAGTTTGAGGTGATTGAGGCAGGGCATAAAATTGCCTTTCGTTCATCCTTGATGGAACCACAAAATCTCTGGCTCCCTCTGGTGTAGATTTAATTAAATAAGGGGTTTCCACTTCAATAAAACCTTTATTATCTAAATAATTTCTTGTCGCTTTAGCAACAGCATGTCTTAGCATCAAATTCTCTTTTACAGGATTTCTTCTAATATCCAAATAACGATATTTCATTCTTATTTCTTCTCCACCATCTGTATCATTTTCAATAGTAAAAGGTGGTAATTTTGATTTATTGAGTATTGTCAGTTCCCTTACTTCAATTTCAATTTGACCTGTTGAAATATTTTTGTTTTTAGAAATTCTTTCAATCACTTTTCCACTTATTTGGATAACAAATTCACGACCTAATTTTCTTGCAGCTGTGCATAAGGTGATATTAACATCCATGTTAAATGCCAATTGCGTAATGCCGTATCTATCGCGTAAATCCACAAAAGTCATACCTCCTAAGTCTCTGTTTTTTTGTACCCACCCGCTAAGGGTGATTTCTTCACCAATATTTGAAATGTTTAATGCTCCGCAAGTATGTGTTCTTAACATCTTAAAATTATTTGTTTGCGAAATTACAAAACAAAATCAGATATTTGCAAAATGGAAATTAATCCTTTTGATGACACTTATTTCATGAAAGAGGCCCTGAAGGAGGCTCAAAAAGCCTTAGAAAAAGAGGAGGTGCCTGTTGGAGCGATTATTGTTTGTGAAAATCAAATCATTGCACGTGCCCATAACCTTACTGAGGCGTTAAATGATGTAACTGCCCATGCAGAAATGCAAGCATTTACATCAGCTTCTGATTATTTGGGAGGTAAATACTTGAAAAAATGCACCCTTTATGTGACATTGGAACCATGTGTAATGTGTGCAGGAGCATCCTTTTGGACACAAATAAAAAAAATAGTTTTTGGAGCAGCAGATGAGAAAAGAGGGTTACAAAATATTGAAGAAAATTTATTGCATCCAAAAACTGAAATAGAGGGCGGAATATTGCAAGAAGAATGTGCTAAATTATTATCTGAATTTTTTAAAAGTAAGCGACAATAACACTATTTTTGCAAAAAAATAAACAAATGTATTCTGAAGAAATGTGTGCCCCAATGCGTGAAGATTTAACACAAGTTGGTTATGTTGAGTTAAAATCGGCTGAAGAAGTTGATGCTCTTTTAGCTAAAAAAGAAGGAACCGTATTAATAATTGTTAATTCGGTATGTGGTTGTGCGGCAGGAAATGCACGCCCAGCAGCAAAAATGGCTACTCAATTTGAAGTAAAGCCAACTGTTTTTGCAACTGTTTTTGCAGGGCAAGACACTCAAGCTACAGCAAAAGCCAGAGAATTTATGGCGCCATATCCTCCCTCATCCCCATCCATTGCACTTTTTAAAGATGGTAAGATTGTTCATATGATTGAACGTCATCATATAGAAGGAAGGTCGGCCGATATGATTGCAGAAAATTTGGAAGGAGCTTTTAAAGAATTCTGCTAAAAGTATATTATGCAGAGCGCTTTGAAATGCTATACGCAACTGATGAAATTCCGTCTTTCTGCCACAGTAGTTTTCTCGGCACTTATTGGCTATCTTTTAGGAACTACAAGTCCTGATTTTTCTGAAATTCTTTTACTTATACTTGGAGGAATTTTAGTAACAGGTTCGGCCAATGCCCTGAATCAAATTTTGGAGAGAAATTACGATAAGCTGATGAAAAGAACGGCTATAAGGCCACTTCCGGCAGGTAATTTAACTCTAAACCAAGCACTTATATTTTCTTTTATAATCGGCATAATCGGTTTATATTTCTTAATGCTTATCAATTTGCAATGCAGTTTTTTCGGATTGCTTTCTATTTTACTTTATGTGCTTGTCTATACCCCTTTAAAAAGAGTTTCGGCTATTTCTGTTTTTATAGGGGCTTTCCCAGGGGCAATCCCAGTTCTACTCGGATGGGTAGCAGCTACTAACGATTTTGGTTTGGCAGCAGGAATTCTGTTTGCTATACAGTTCTGTTGGCAATTCCCACATTTTATTGCAATCTCCTGGGTGTTGGATGAGGAATATAAAAAAGCAGGTTTCAAGATGATGATAGGAAAAGAGAAAGGAAAATTAGCAACAACTATTGCAGTATTAGCTGCTTTTGTAATGACTATAGTCTCAGCAGCTCCTTACTTTCTTCCTATTGAAGGACTTAGTTTATCTTCTGTTGCCTGCATACTTATAGTAATCCTAGGGCTATTTTTTACTTACCGATCTGTGCAACTATTCCATCAACAATCGGATAGTGCGGCCAAAAAGGTATTGCTTTCTTCCTATATGTATTTGCCCCTTATGCAACTGATTTATGTGTTAGACAAATATTTTATGCAATAAATATGAAAAAGAAAGATGCCGTTTTTGTCCCTATTATTATCTCTTTATCAATTATTATTCCTCTTTCAGTTGCATCCCTTATGTTGTTTTCAAATTATTTGCACATAAATAGCAAAAATGACTTTAGTTATCTTCCATTATTCCATGCCATATTAAATGGAACAACTGCTGTTTTACTTGTTTGTGGATTTATACTGATAAAAAACAAGCAAAGTAAACTTCATAAATTTGTCATGATTTCTGCTTTTGTGTTATCCTCCGTGTTTTTGCTTTCTTATGTTTTTTCCAAATTAGTTTTGGATCATGAAACTACCATATATTTAGGGGAGTATGTAAACACCTATCGTTTTATACTCATTTCACATATATTATTGTCGCTTGCTGTATTGCCTTTGGCTTTATTTTCCATGTATAGAGGTCTCACAGGAGAATTTGAAAAGCATAAAAATATCGTAAAATGGACTTTCCCCATTTGGATGTATGTGGCTATTACTGGGGTTTTAGTCTATGTATTTATGAGCCCTTATTATTAAGATTTATTTTTTCAGTACAGTAGGCACTTTAAAATAGTCAGAATCTTTTTCAGGAGCATTTTTAAGGGCCTCCACTTGCGAGACAACTGCTTTTATTTCATCCTCCCTCAGCACATTTACTTCTTCACTTAAATAAATAAGTGGCTCAACGCCTTCTGTGTCAATTTCATTTAATTTATCTACAAAACCAATAATTTTTTCCAGATCAGCTTTCATTTGTTCTGCCGACTGTTCATCAAATTCCAGTTTTGCCAAAGCAGCAATATCTTGTATTAGTTTGTTAGTTATCTTCATAGTTTTTCAATTGCTCAAAAATAGTATTGTAAACTGTGCTATTCAAATTTTCAGATGATTTATTTTTGTCTATTTTGGTAGGGGCATGAATTTTTATCCTTACCATTCCTGGGCTACCTTTAAAATATTCTTGTGGAAACTTCTTTTTATTATCCCCTATTGTAATTGGCACAATTTTCACGCTCTTTTCAATAGCCAAACGAAACGGCCCATTTTTGAATGTTTTCAAAAAAACTTCTGCATTAGGAATCCCTCCTTCCGGGAAAATACACATGCTAAGCCCCTCATCTAATTTTTTACCTGCCTTAAGAAAAGCAGAATAAGTATCTCTTATTTTGCTTCTATCGACTATTACTGTATTATTTTTATAAAACCAGCCAAATAGTGGAATGCTTGCAATTTCAGCTTTTCCCATAAATTGTAAAGGAACTGGTAATACTGCTAGAATAAGGGGGATGTCTAATGTTGAAACATGATTAGGACAAAATATGTAATGTTCATCTTTGTTCAACTTTTCTTCCCATTCCACTTTAGGGAAAATAAAGGATAAGCAAAGCGTTAGTTTCGACCAATAGCGGGTTAAGTGGCAAACTGTTTTATGATTCCGATAGATGGAAGTGAAGAAAAATAGTAGTGGAATAAAGATTAAAAAAATACTAAAAAATACCAGTAAAAACCACAGTCGCCAAAGCATACTAAAAAGATACCCTATCCATTTCATTGGAGCAAAGATAAAAATCCTATTTTTACAACATCAAATTTGTTAAGAAATGGCAAGAATACTTACGGGAATACAAAGCACAGGAAGGCCACATCTTGGAAATTTGTTGGGTGCGATAATTCCAGCAATAGCACTTTCGAAACAGGAGAAAAATGAGAGTTTGTTTTTTATTGCGGATTTGCATTCTTTTACCGCAATCCGTGATGCAGAAACCTTAAAAGAAAATACTTACGCCACTGCAGCTGCTTGGCTTGCTTTTGGTTTTGATACAGATAAAAATTTGTTTTATCGGCAATCGGATGTTACGGAAGTAACAGAACTGACTTGGTATTTGAATTGCTTCACGCCTTTCCCTATGCTTGCCAATGCACATTCCTTTAAAGATAAATCACAAAAATTATCAGATGTAAATGCAGGACTTTTTACTTATCCTGTATTGATGGCAGCTGATATTTTATTGTATGATGCAGAAATTGTTCCTGTTGGAAAAGACCAAATGCAACATTTGGAAATGACAAGAGATATTGCTGGGGCTTTCAATCATAAATACCCAAATTCCTTTGTAATTCCAGAAACAAAAGTGGATAAAAGAATGATGATTATCCCAGGAACGGACGGACAAAAAATGAGTAAATCTTACAATAATGATATTGATATTTTCCTTTCGGATAAAAAACTAAGGAAGCAAATCATGGGAATAAAAACGGACTCTACTCCAATGGAAGAAGCAAAAAATGTCGAAAATTGTAATGTATTTCAATTGTATAAACTTTTAGGAACTGACAATCAAATTGCTAATTTAAAAGAGAAATATGAAGAAGGTAATTTTGGTTATGGAGATGCAAAAAAAGAATTGTTTGAACTGATTTGTGAAAAGTATAAAAAGGAGAGAGAAAATTTCAATCAGCTAATGGACAATACTGACATTATAGAAAAGGAATTACAAAAGGGAGCTAAAAAAGCAAGAGTAATAGCTTCTGAAGTACTACAAAGAGTTAGGTCTAATATTGGCTACTAATGCCTGATAAACTCATCATTGATTTTATAAAGCATCATCATTTATTAACACTTGCCTCTAGTAAAGATAATTTACCGTATTGTTGTAATGTTTTTTATGTGTATGATGAAAAGAAAAATTGCCTGATTTTTTCTTCCGACACCAAAACCAAACATGCCCAAGATTTTATTGCAAACCCAAAAGTTGCGGCAAGTATTGCACTGGAAACAAAAGAGGTTGCTAAAATACAAGGGGTGCAATTGCTCGGAACAATATTAGAACTAAAAGGAGCGGAATTGCAAAAGGCTAAAAAGCAATACCTAAAAGCATTTCCTTATGCTCGGCTGATGAAACCACAACTTTGGGTAATGCAACTCACCTTTATAAAAATGACACATAATAAATTGGGCTTTGGGAAGAAGTTGGTTTGGCAGCAATAACTATCTGTTCCTGTACTTTTCAAAAAGTTCCTTTTGGTGGTTGTTTAAGTCAATCGAATTTCCTTTAATAAAAGCTTGTTCTACATTATTAGTGCGCATATCAAGGGCATCCCCACTGCTAATAAAGAAGGTAGCATCTTTTCCGTGTTCAATGGAGCCAACTTGCGTATCTATTCCTAAAATTTTGGCGGCATTTAAAGTAATGGCAGAAATAGCATCTTCATAATCCAAACCATAAGCCACAGCAGTGCCAGCTGTAAAGGGCAAGTTTCTAGCCCCCATGGCTTCCATATCCCCTTCATAACTAAGACAAAACAAAATGTCGGCTTCTTTTAGTTTTTTAGCTTGTGTGAATGGATCATCAATAGGACTATCTTGGCTATCTGGAAGGCGGTGCACCCTATTTAAAATTAAAGAAATATTTTTTTCTTTAAGTAAATCCACAATTTTTAGGGCTTCCTCCGCTCCCACAATCACTATTTTTTTGATGTGTAATTCGCTTGCCATTTCAATTGCTTTGCGCATATCTTTGGCATAATCGGCATGTATGTAAAGTGTTTTATTACCATCAAAAAGTCCTTTCATGCTTTCCATTCGCAAATCCATAATATTAGCCGATTTGGCATAGGCCCCCGCTTTTGTAAAAAAGGTTTTTATCTCATCAGTTCGCTTATTGTATTTTTCATTTTTCTTACTATCTCCTGGCTCTTCCCACCAACCACTACTATGATAAGAGGAAGGCCAATTCAGATGCAAGCCATCATCCGCCCTTAGCACTGCATCCTCCCAATTATTACCATCCAAATAAATAACAGAGGATTGCCCAGAAACAGTACCGCCCCTAGGAGTAACTTGGGCAAGCATTACCCCATTTGACCTAACAGTTGTAATAATTTTAGAATCGGTATTATAAGCGATAAGCGAACGTACATTTGGATTAAGGGCGCCAGTTTCTCTATAATCGTGAGTGGCCCTAACTCGTCCAATTTCCGTAATTCCTAAAGTAGTATTAGGCACAATAAATGCAGGATAAATGCGCTTTCCGTCAAGTTTTATTATAGTGTCATAAGCAGTAGGGTTTATTCTAATGACATTTGCATCCGCAACCAAAGAAAATTTTCCATCCTCTACACTAATAGCGGAGTTCTCAATTTTCAATCCATTTCCTAAATGCGCAACTGCTCCCAAATACAAAATGTGACTTTGGGCAAAAGTAATTTGCACAAAAGCGATACAAAATATATGTAAAATCAGTTTTCTTATCATGGCTCTAAGGTATCACAATGATATAGTTTTTCTTCTTTTTTTTGTGGCTTCTTCTTTTTACCTTTATCACTTATCATTTTTTTGATGATGCGCATTCTCTCCTTTAAATTCTGCTGTCTTAATTGTATATCTCTGTCCTTATCAAATAGACAAATACCATCCACATAAGTTTGCTCGGCTTTGGCATAAATAGACAGAGGATTATCGGACCAAATAACAATATCGGCATCTTTCCCTACTTTTATGGAGCCCATTCTATTATCTAAATGTAGGAGTTTTGCAGGGTTGAGGGTAACCATTTTCCAGGCATCCTGTTCAGTAGTTCCACCATACTTCACTGCTTTTGCTGCTTCCTGATTTAGTCGCCTTCCCATTTCGGCATCATCCGAATTAATAGCAGTAACCACCCCAGCATTATTCATCAATGTTGCATTATAAGGTATGGCATCATTTACCTCAAATTTGTATGCCCACCAATCCGAAAAAGTAGAGCCGCCAGCACCATGGTTTTTCATTTTCTCTGCTACTTTATAGCCCTCCAAAATATGGGTAAAAGTATTAATGTTAAAATGCATAGAATCTGCCACATGCATTAGCATATTTATTTCAGATTGCACATAGGAATGGCAAGTAACAAAGCGTTCACTTTTCAAAATTTCAACCAGTGCATTAAGTTCCAAATCTTCTCTTGGAGATTCTGATTTTCTTTTCATACTACTGGGCATAGCATTATACAAATCCCACTCCAATTGGTATTTTCTTGCTCTGTAAAATGCATCATAAAAAACTTGTTCAACACCCATTCTAGTTTGTGGGAAACGCACCCGGTTAAAATCACCCCAATTGGATTGTTTTACATTTTCGCCCAAAGCAAATTTAATAAAACCATCAGCTCCTTCAATTTTCATTTCTTCTGCACTACTTCCCCACCTTAGTTTTATTAAAGCAGATTGTCCGCCAATTGGGTTTGCCGAACCGTGCAAAAGTTGTGAAACAGTTACCCCGCCAGAGAGTTGCCGATAGATATTAATATCATTTGCATTTATCACATCACCAATTCGCACTTCAGCTGTAACCGCTTGACTTCCTTCATTTACTCCTCTTCTGATGGCAATGTGCGAATGCTCATCAATAATTCCGCAAGTAATGTGCTTTCCGGTTGCATCAATTGTTTTTACGACTTCATCTTTATCTAGGATTTCAGATAAATCTAATTCCTTTCCAACTGCAACAATAGAGCCGTCCTTTATTACAACATCTGTATTTTCTAAAATTCCTTCTGCTTCATTGGTCCAAACGGTTGCATTTTTGAAAATGACAGTTTCATCTGAAGGTTTTTCAGTAAAACCATAGGCTTTATTTGGCATCCATATTTTCGGAATAATACTATCTGTTTCTACTTTTAACTCTTTTTCCTTTTCCTCAAAAATAGAATCACGCACCATTAAAAAGTGATGAAAAATTCCATTTTCATCTTGATATCTTCCTTTTATTTTTCCATCAGAAAATATTCCCACAGATCGGAAGTTCCCGTTCTTTGTGTTTATACTAATGGTATTCCCTTCAAAAGAGGTAGGAAGCGACAAAGAATCCAAAAGATAAATGGTAGTTTTTGGCTTTGTTTTACTTCCTTTAATTGCTACCAACTCATTTTCAAACTCATCAGAATTTAGCGTATAATATCCTCTTATATCAAATTCTTGTTTTTTGTTTACCACATATTTTTTTCCAGCAACCCAATTTTCATAAATAATGCCATCTTCAAAAATATCTTTGGAGCAAATAATAAAATTGGCATATTTATCTTTTTCAATTGTGCCGATTAAGTTTTCGGCATTTAGTTGTTGAGAGGGAATTGTAGTAAGTGCAGCAAGCGCATCTTTTTTAGAAAGCCCTTTTTTTATGGCTTTTCTCAAATTTTTCAAAAAATCTTTTGGGTTTTTATTCCCAGAACTTGTAAAAGAAAAAGCGATATCGTTTTTGACTAAAATAAGAGGGTTGAAAGGGGCGCTTTCCCAATGTTTTAGCTGCTCGAGTGTTATATTTTCCGCTTCTTCCGGATTGCTAACTTCATAACTTTCAGGAAAGTTAAGAGGTAAAATAAAGGAGAAATCCGTTTGCTTGATGATATCCAACTGCTTATACTCATCCCCATTTCCTATTATAATATAATCCACTTCAAATTCATCCGCTATTTTATAAATTCTAGAAATATCGAAAGCATCCTTGACTTGAAAAATTTGTGGCAAATCTTGTTGGCTGTTAAAGGCCTCAAAAGAATAATTAATATCTTCAACTCCTTGCCCATACCACTCTGCATCCAAATAAGTTTGCCGCAGAAGAGCAATACTACCCATCAATGATGTGGGATATTTTTGACTGGAATTTCCTTTGCTAAAGGAATAGTGTGCAGCAGCATTTTTTATCAAAATGTTTTGATGTTCCTTTTCTTCAGAGAGAAGAACCAAGCAGCCAGTTCCTCTTGCTATCCCATCTTTATGATGTGTGAGTACTGTGCCAAATCCAATGCTTCTGAAATCTTTTGCTTTTTTATTATTACTAAAGTTGTTTGCAGCAATAATTTCTGGGTGAATGGCTTGGTTCCAATGAAAAGCCCCCTCTTTTTTGCTGGTATATTGTGGACGGTTGCTATGCTCCCTTTCAGCTGTTTTTGGCAAACCATATTGGGTATTTAAATCGATAAAAGAAGCATAAATATAATCGCCCTTTAAATCTTTTACTATTGCACCTGTTGGTATTTGCACTACAGTATCTGCTTCCAGTATTTTATTTCCTTGAATCAGTAAAATACCATTTACTATTTCCTTGTCAGGACTTACAATATGTGCATTTATAAAAGCATAAATCGGTTCAAATTCTGTTACCACTCCATTTACCGGAAATGTTTCTTGCGCAAAAGAATGCAAGCACAAAGAAGAAAAGAAAATTAAGAAAAATCGTTTTATCATTTTAGCAAAATTTAAGCCGTGAATTTACAGATTTTTTACAAAGCATCATACATTTAAAAATTCATCTGCATAAAATGGGTACATTTGTAAAAACTAAAACCACAAATATGTCATTAACGATTCATCATTATCTTCCTTTTCTCTTGCTTTTTATGCTTGTATTAGCAGTTGTTAAATCTTTTTTAGTTAGTTATGCTGGAAAAGATTTATGTTTAGAGAAATGCAAGATCTTATCTATTACTATGATTTTGGCACATCTGCAATTGGTGTTTGGTATAATTTTATTCTACAAAAAATCATCTGAAATTTTAGATTGGTCAGTTGTTATGAGTAATACAGATAGTAGATATACTTTTATAGAGCATCCTTTAATGATGCTACTTGCAATTATACTTATTTCGGTAGGAAGAGTAAAAGCAAAGAAAATAGAGGATAGTAAAAAATCAGCAAAAACCATTTTCTTTTATTTTTTTATAGCACTTATTCTAATTCTAGTTCGCACCCCTTTTGACAAATTATTAGTATTTTAATTTTTCTGTGGCAGAAAAAGCAATTCTTATTGGCGTTATTACCCCTGAACAAAACAAAAATCAGGCAGAAGAATATTTGGAGGAATTAGCTTTTTTGGCGAAAACTGCTGGTGCAATTCCAATAAAAAAGATTACACAAAAACTTGCTGTTCCCAACAACAAAACCTTTATTGGAAAAGGAAAAATTGAAGAGGTAAAACAATTAGCAAAACAGGAAGAAGTAGAGCTCATCATTTTTGATGACGATTTAAGCCCAGTGCAACTAAGAAACATTGAAAAGATTTTGGAATGCAAAATATTAGACAGAAGTAATTTGATATTAGATATTTTTGCCTCCCGTGCTAGAACAGCAAATGCAAAAACCCAAGTAGAACTTGCACAATATCAGTATCTTCTACCCCGCTTAACACGAATGTGGACACACCTTGAACGGCAAAAAGGGGGTATAGGAATGAGGGGGCCAGGTGAAACTCAAATTGAGACAGATAGAAGAATTATCGGTCAAAAAATATCCTTACTAAAAAAGCAGTTGGAAAAAATTGACAAACAAAAAGTGACCCAACGAAAAGGAAGAGGAAATATGATAAGGGTAGCGGTTATTGGTTATACTAATGCTGGCAAATCAACCCTGATGAATCAGCTAAGTAAATCAGAAGTATTTGTTGAAGACAAATTATTTGCCACTTTGGATACAACCATTCGGAAAGTAGTAGTAGAGAATCTTCCATTTTTATTGGCCGATACAGTTGGTTTTATTCGCAAACTTCCGCATCAGTTGGTTGAATCTTTTAAATCTACTTTAGATGAAGTGCGTGAATCTGATTTACTTTTGCATGTGGTTGATATTTCCAATCCAAATTTTGAAAATCAAATAGAAGTGGTAAACCAGACGCTTGCCGAGATTGGAGCAAGTGATAAGCCAATGGTTTTGGTGTTTAACAAAATGGATGCTTTTAGCTATATAGAAAAAGAGGAAGACGATTTAACACCCAAAACAATGGAAAATTTTTCCTTAGAAGATTTACAAAAAACATGGATTTCAAAATTAGAAGAGACCACGATTTTCATTTCGGCACTTAACAAAACTAATTTTAAAGAGCTTAGGGAATTGCTGTATAAAAAGGTGAAAACACTTCACAAGAAAAGATATCCGTACAATAACTTTCTCTACTAAGAAAAATCTTCTAAATCGTATAATTTTTTGTAGTGTCCACAACTAGCTATAAGCTGCTGATGCGTACCAGATTCTACTATTTCTCCTTCATGCAAAACAATTATTCTATCCGCATGCTGAACGGTAGAAAGGCGGTGGGCAATAACAATGGAGGTTCTTAATTTCATTAAATTGTTGAGGGCATCTTGTACCAATTTTTCCGACCTTGCATCTAGTGATGAGGTAGCCTCATCCAATATTAAGATTGGTGGGTTTTTTAAAATTGCACGCGCAATGCTTAATCTTTGTCTTTGTCCTCCCGATAGCTTCACGCCACTATCCCCAATATTTGTTTGGTAGCCATTTTCGCATTGTAAAATAAAATCGTGTGCATTGGCAACCATTGCGGCCGATTCCACCTCTTGCTTTGTTGCAGTAGCTTTCCCCAGCAGAATATTGTTGTATATACTATCGTTAAACAAAATAGATTCTTGATTTACTATCCCCATTAGTTTTCTTAAATCAGCAATTTTTAAGTTTTTAATATTCTCTCCATCAATTTGAACTGCTCCTATTTTAACATCATAAAAGCGAGAAATAAGGTCGGCCAAAGTAGATTTTCCACTCCCTGATTGCCCCACCAAAGCAACTGTTTCTCCTTTTTTAATGCTTAAATTTATATCTTTTAAAACTTCTTTATTTTCATAACTAAATGTTACCCCTTTAAATTTTATTTCTTCTACAAAAGTGGAAATAGATTTAGCATTAGGGGCATCTTGAATATCATTCTCAGTATCTAATATTTCATGAATACGAGCAGCTGATGCACTTCCTTTTTGTATGAAATAATAGGCGGAAGTGAAGGATTTTACAGGAGGAATTATCTGCGAAAAAATGACAATGTAGCCAATGAATTCTTCTGGGGATAGCGGACTATTTCCACCAAGGACTAATTTACCTCCAAACCACATGACCATTACTAAAACTATTGTGCTCAAAAACTCGCTCATAGGGGAGGACAAATCTTTCTTACGTAACAAACGAGTCATTATATTTTTGTAAGCTGCACTTTCTTTTGCAAATTTTTCATGAATTCTTTTTTCGGCATCAAATGCTTTAATAATTCTCAGGCCTGATAAATTTTCATCAATTATAGAGAGTAATTGTCCCATTTTATTTTGTCCTTTTGCTGAGGATTTTTTTAAGCTTTTGCCAATAAGGGCAATCAAAAACCCAGTAATGGGAAATAAAATAACAACAAAAAGCGTAAGCTGAGGGCTAATAATGATTAATGTAATCAAAAAGATAATAATATTTATCGGGTCCTTAAAAAACATTTCTAAGGAACTCATTACCGACCATTCAATTTCAACCAAATCGGTAGTCATTCTTGCAGTAATATCCCCTTTTCGTTTTTCTGTAAAGAAGGAAATAGGCAAACTGAGAATCTTTTTATTCAAGTCATTTCTTAAATCGCACACCACGCCATTTCGTATTGGAGAGAGAAAATAAAGTGCTAAATACCGACATAAATTCCTGAAAAAGAACATTACCAAAATCAAAATACACACAAAAACAAGTGCCTCAGCTTTTCCTTTGTCGTCAATAATGTCAGTGATAAGTGCATAAAAATTTTCTTTAATGGCAGTAGCACTAAATCCTAAATCAATAGGATTATACACCTTTTGCTGTGTGCCAAAAAGTAACCCTAAAAAGGGAATAATCATGGTAATGGATACCAATGAGAATAAAATATTAAAAATGTTGAAGAAAATATTAAGCCCAGCATATCCTAAATAAGGCTTTACATATTTCAGTATTCTGAAAAAATCTTTCATAAGCGCAAAGATAGAAGAATAAGGATTAATGAAAGATGTATCTTTGCAAAATGGAAACTACACGACAAAAAAAGATTTCACGACTTATACAAAAAGATTTAGCCATAATATTTCAACAGGATGCTCCAGCACTTTTGGGCAGTTTTTTGTTTACCATAACAGGAGTAAGGGTATCGCCCGATTTGTCGGTCGCTAAAGTGTATTTGAGTATTTTCCCATCAGATGACAGCAAAAATCTAATAGAGAAGGTGAAAGAAAAAAGACCATTTTTTAGGAATCTGTTGGCCAAAAAAGTGCGACATCAACTTAGAATAATTCCTGAATTACACTTTTATTTGGACGATTCGGCAGATTATGCGGATAAAATAAATAGATTGTTGAAAGAATGAACTTTCCCTTTTTTATAGCCAAACGATACCTTTTTAGTAGCACAACAAAAACGGCTGTAAATATTATATCCTTTGTTTCCATGATTGGAGTGGTTGTTGGCACTGCCGCTTTAGTGCTTTTACTTTCGGTTTTCAATGGCTTTGAGGACTTGCTACTTAGCATGTATAATAGTTTTGATCCCCACATCAAAATCACTTCAAATGAAGGAAAAACCTTTGATCCTGAAAATATTTTTTCTGAATTAAATAATAATGAGGATATTTTATATTTCACGGATGTATTGGAAGAAAAAGTGCTGATGAAAAATGGGAAAAACGAATTTATTGCCAGCATAAAGGGCGTGGGAGAAGATTTTAGCAAAATGACAAATCTGGACAGCATAATTGTAGATGGAGAAAATTTTGACACATACAAAAGCAATAGTATCGCAATAATTGGACAAGGGGTAGCCTATCATCTTTCCCTTGGTATAGGGAATATGTTCAATCGGCTGAAAATATTTGTGCCAAATAGAGAAAGTAAAACGCTATTAAACCCAAGCAATGCTTTTGCTTCTACATCTGTAATACCCATAGGAATTTTTAGTTTAGGAGCCGAATACGACAACAAATACATTATTACGCCCATTGCTTTTTTACAAGATTTATTACACAAAAAAGAGGTTTCTGCTATTGAGATAAAACTAAAACAGGAGAGCAAGATGTTAGAAGTCCAAAAATATTTGCAAAGCAATTTAGGAGAAAACTATAAGGTAAGTAACCGGTTGCAACAGCATGCTGTTTTGCATAAAATTTTGAATTCAGAAAAATTGGGCGTATTCATAATCCTGACTTTTATGCTGATTATTGCTACCTTCAATATTATTGGTTCGCTTAGTATGCTAATGATTGAAAAAAAGAATGACATCAAGACTTTTTGGAATTTGGGTGCTAGCCAAAAAAGTATTCAGAAAATATTTTTTACAGAAGGAATGCTAACGGTAATAATTGGAAGCTTTTTAGGGGTTCTACTTGGTTTACTGCTGGCTATTTTACAAATGAAATATGGAATTATCAGTATGGGGGAAGGGAATTTTATTATTAATTCTTACCCTGTGGCAATACATTATTTGGACTTAATTTGGGTAGAAATCACAGTTCTTATTATTGGGCTTTTTGCTTCTTGGTATCCGGCAAAGGTTTTGAGTAAAAGATTACTTAAAACTTAACCCCTTCAAATTCCACCGCCACTCTATCAAGGGTTTCTATAATCACCTCCAAACTATAAGAGGTAACTAATTTAATTCTATATTCTTTAAAATGCGAAATACCTTTAAAATAGTTGGTGTAGTGGCGTTTCATTTCGGCTATTCCTAACACCTCTCCTTTCCACTCAATAGAATGATGTAAATGTCTTTTACAAGCAGTTACTCTATCTTGTAGAGTTGGTTTTTCTAAATGCATATTAGTTTTAAGAAAATGTTTTATTTCATTAAAAACCCAAGGGTAGCCAATAGAAGCTCTGCCAATCATCACTCCATCCACTCCATATTTTTCTTTTACTTCTTTTACTCTTTCTGGGCTATCCACATCTCCATTCCCAAAAACAGGGATATGCATATTTGGGTTGTTTTTCACCTCTCCAATTAAAGTCCAATCCGCCACCCCTTTATACATTTGCTTTCTAGTTCTGCCATGAATAGAAATTGCTTTTATGCCCACATCTTGCAAGCGTTCTGCTACTTCAACTATGTATAAAGAATTTTCATCCCAGCCCAAACGGGTTTTTACCGTTACCGGAATATTAGTAGCTTTTACTATTTCTTTGGTCATGGCCACCATTTTTGGGATATCTTGCAATATGCCAGCACCCGCTCCTTTGTTTGCTACTTTTTTTACTGGGCAGCCATAATTAATATCGATAAATTCTGGTTTTGCTGCCTCACAAATCTCGGCAGCTTCACGCATAGAATTTATATTATTTCCAAAAATTTGAATGCCTATTGGTCGCTCAAAATCGTATATATCCAACTTCTGGGTGCTTTTTATAGCATCCCTTATCAGTCCTTCTGAGGAGATGAATTCTGTATACATTATATCTGCACCATTCTCCTTACAAAGTGCACGAAATGGCGGATCAGAAACATCTTCCATTGGTGCCAATAGTAGAGGAAAATCTCCTACATCAATATTTCCTATTTTTACAGCCATAATATTTTACAAAAATAGTGAATTTATGAAGCTTAAAGGAATTTTTTATAAGAAGTCAGCAGCCATGCAATTTGCCCTGTTTTTTGCCATTACATTTCTATCAGTAGTTGTTTTTTCTAGTATCTCTTATGCTTTCCTACCCTTATTGTTTGATGTTGGCTTTTCTGATTTAAGTTTTTTTCTTTCAGAGTATAGTAATTCCAAATCGGTAATTGCGCTCAAATTTTTGCAACTATTTACTTCTGTCGGGCTTTTTATTGTGCCGCCTTTTCTTTTTGTCTATTTTACTTCCTTCCAATTACAGCTTAAACAAAAGATAAACAGGCAAAGTGTGTTGCTTGCTATTGCCATAATGCTGATTGCAAATCCATTTGTAGCTTATTTAATGCAATGGAATCAAATCCTGGTTCT
>ERZ813253.170-NODE-170-length-25685-cov-4.157994_pt1 | contig 25685 bp, 29 predicted proteins | sample MGYA00520893_ERZ813253 | MGnify/ENA primary metagenome ERZ813253 (study PRJEB31669, sample SAMD00080414) | marine metagenome | biome: oceanic hadal pelagic zone biome; feature: marine hadalpelagic zone; material: sea water | place: Pacific Ocean:Izu-Bonin Trench...
GATCGAATGGCAGTTGGTGGTTTGGTTCATCGTTCAAATTGGCTTGACATTGGGCTTGATGCGAAATGACGGGTGAAGCCGAACAGTGGGAGTCCGCGATTGCATGCGAAGGTCGCGTTGTTGTTCTTGAAGAAACGACGTCTACACAAGATGCAGCGATCGACCTCAAGTTGCAAGCGGGTGATGTTTGCGGAGCACTTGTTCAAACTTCTGGAAGAGGGCGTCTTGGAAATGCGTGGGATGCAATTGGTGGTGTCGCAATCACAGTTGTCCTTGAAGAAGCACCACCTGAACTTTCCATCGCAGTCGCTGCTGTACTTGCAGAACAGTTAGAAGCGTGCATTGAACATGCAGTTGGTATTAAGTGGCCAAATGATCTGTTTGTTAAGGGACAAAAACTTGCGGGCATCTTGATCGAGCAACAGGGCGGTGTTTGTCTTGTAGGTGTTGGTATTAATGTTGTAAAAAAAAATTATCCAAATGCTGTGAGCCTTCAAGAACTTGGTGCAGATGTTGATCGGTCCTGTGTTGCAAGCCTCATTGTCTCATCCATTTTCTCAGCACGTAGTCTTAGTGCAGAAGCCGCCGTTTCCCTTTGGCAAACCCGCGACATCCTCGTGGGAACCACCCAATCCTTCATCTCCAACAACAACTCCATCACTGGTACTGTTCTTGCGATCGATCCCCTGCACAACCTTCTCCTAGACACCAATACTGGCCCAATCACCCTCCACGCCGCCACCACCACCCTCAACTCGGAACAAAATTGACTCCGGAGTCAATTTTGCTCCGAGTCAACTTTGGGTAGAATGCGCCGTTCACGTATATGGAAGAGAAAACGGTACAAGATGAGTTCAAGTGGAGTGTTTGCCCTGCAAAGAAGCATCCGAGAAAGGCGGCCTTTGCTCTGCTCGTCGATCTTGGTTTTGGTGCCCTCATCGCATCAAACAGCCTTATTCTTGGTATTTGCATGGTGGGCGTACTCATTGCAACACAGGCTACATTCTTGTTTACGAGTAGATTTTCGATAGATGAAGAAGGTATACGTGCAAAATATCCCATCCGTAAAAAAGTCTACACTTGGAAGCAAATTCAAAGAGCGAAGTTTTTTAATGAAGGGTGCTGCCTATTTACAAGAAAGAAACCATCCAAACTAGATGGATGGTCAGGATTAGCCGTTTTTTACGGCGAAGATCGTGATGAAATAATAAGAGTAGTCAAATCTCACCTAGAACCGGAAATTGCAACATGAAAAAGGGCTGGAAACACGCATTTCATATTGATGACCCCGACTCAATTAGCCCAACCGAGCAACAAAAAAAAGTCATTGACAAGCTTTGTCGCGGTATCATTCGCCGTGGATTAACAACGCCAGCGATCATCGGCGTCGAAATGGGGCGACCCCTTAACTTTATTGGGTCGCAGACAATGCATTTTTTTACTCCGCTTATTACCGCCTTTGTACCAACTGAAAGTTGGAAGGCAATGGCGGAGTTTTTAGAACACCGTGGTTCGGTAGATTGGATCCGAAACCGCATTGAAGAGTTAGAGAACGAGATGGACAAAACCACCGAGAAACCGAAAAAATGACAATCGATTTAGATAACATCAACGTGATTCTCGCAACGGATTGCGGAAGCACAACAACCAAAGCCATTCTGATTGAAAAGGTGGACGGGGAATATCGCCAAACTTACCGTGGTGAAGCACCCACAACAGTTGAAAAACCATTCGCGAATGTCACCATTGGCGTTACAAATGCAGTTACTGAAATAGGTGAGCTTGCTGGTCGTGTGTTCACAAACGAAGACGGCACAATCAAAAAACCTGTCGTTGGAGAAGATGGATGTGATTTGTATATTTCGACATCAAGTGCTGGAGGTGGTTTACAAATGATGGTCGCGGGTGTCATTGCAGAAATGACTGCTGCATCTGCAAAACGTGCAGCACTTGGCGCTGGTGCAATCGTCATGGATGTGATTTCAACTAACGACAAACGCCGCCCACATGAACAAATACAACGGATTCGTGAACTTCGCCCCGACATGATTTTGATTAGTGGTGGTACCGATGGTGGTACCACTGAAAAAGTTGTGCAACTCGCCGAACTCATCGCTCCTGCAAAACCCCAACCACGATTTGGTAGTGAATATAAAATGCCAATTATCTATGCGGGGAATAAAGATGCAGCGGATGAGGTTGCCGCGAGTTTACAGGAAGATTGGATTGATCTTGCAATTGTTGAAAATCTTCGTCCGAAACTGGAACAAGAAAATCTTGGTCCTGCCCGCGACAAAATTCACGAGGTATTCCTTGAACACGTGATGGCACACGCTCCGGGTTACGACATGTTAATGGACTGGACAGATGCTCCAATTATGCCAACTCCAGGTGCAGTTGGCGACATCCTGCAAACCATCGCAAAGAAAGATGGTATCAATGTTGTTGGTGTCGATATCGGTGGCGCTACAACAGATGTATTCAGTGTCTTTAATGAAACATTCAACAGAACAGTTTCTGCAAACCTTGGAATGAGTTACTCCATCTCCAATGTATGTGCTGAAGCGACGATGCCCAATGTCCTTCGGTGGGTCCACTTCGACATGGATGAACGTGAATTACGCAACCATGTGAAAAATAAGATGATTCGTCCAACAACGATTCCTCAATCATTGGAGTCCCTTATCTTTGAACAAGCAGTTGCACGTGAAGCGTTACGACTCGCGTATAAACAGCATAAAGAATTTGCGACAACTTTGAAGGGCGTCCAACAACAACGAACCGTTGGTGACACGTTCAACCAAGAGGTGGCAGGGAACACCATCGTTGACAACATGAAATTGAATTTGCTTGTCGCCTCAGGCGGCGTACTCTCCCACGCGCCAAGCATGCATCAAACGGCAATGATGCTTGTGGATGCTTTTGAGCCCGAAGGCTGTACGAATCTTGCAAAGGATTCCATCTTTATGATGCCACATCTTGGAGTGCTGTCAGTTGTGCACCCTAAAGCCGCTGCTCAAGTATTCGAACGCGACTGTTTGGTTTACTTGGGTACATGCATTGCTGCAAAAGGTTTAGGTAAAGAAGGCAGGCCATGTTTTTCTTGGTCAATCTCAGGAGACATCAACGCTTCGGGTACCTGTAATTTTGGTGACCTAGAACGAATCGAAATGAGTCCAGGACAAACTGCAACAATAATGTGTGAGCCAGCGCGTGGTTTTGACCTAGGTGCCGGCAATGGAAAGAAAGTCACACACGAAATTCGAGGTGGCACAGTTGGGTTAATTATAGATGGTCGTGGTCGTCCACTTAAATTACCTGAAAATAGACAAAAATGTCAACAAACAATTTCACGGTGGGTTGAGAATATGGAACTGTATCCAGAGGAAACGAACGTCGCAGTCGCAACGTAAGAGAAGAATTATGGCACACGCATATACCCCAGGACTTAAAGTTACAAGCAGAATGTCGAACCGCGTCATTCGAATGTTGCCCATCAAAGGCGATGTTATGGTGCAGATTGGTGATACGGTGACGGCTGATCAAATTGTTGCAGCAACGTACATGCCCGGTGACGTGTATCCATTGAATATGGCAAACACGCTTGCGGTACCACCAAAAGATGTTGCTTCACTGATGTTGCTCCATGAGGGTGATTCAGTAGAAGAAGGGAAACCCCTTGCACAGAGCGCTGGACTCTTCGGCAAGTTTAAGAAAATATACAATTCGCCTTACTCGGGAACAGTTGAGACAATTTCTGAAGTGACTGGACAAGTCATTCTTCGTGGCCCAGATATTCCTGTTGAAGTGAGGGGATACATGAGTGGTACGGTTGTTGAGGTCACGCCTGAAATCGGTTGCGTGATTGAAAGTGATGTTGCATTTGTACAAGGTATTTTTGGCATCGGTGGCGAAACGTGTGGGACAATCGCATTTGCAGTCGACACGTGTGACTGTACGCTCACCGCTTCTGAAATAAATTCAGACATGAACGGTTGCATTGTTATTGGTGGTGCACGCATTACCCACGATGCAATTGAAGCAGCTCGCGATGCTGGTGCAGTAGCCATTATTGGTGGTGGTATGGACGACCAAGATTTGAAAGAGTTTCTTGGGTATGACCTAGGTGTTGCAATTACAGGAAGTGAAAATAAGGGGATTACAGTCATTGTCACCGAAGGTTTTGGAGACATTGCAATGGCAAGTAGAACGTTTGATCTCCTGAAAAAGCACGAAGGGCATGAAGCATCTGTCAACGGTGCAACCCAAATCCGCGCGGGTGTGATGCGACCTGAAATTATTATTCCACTCGATGCCGGTACCGCTGAAGCGGAGCCTGACCATACAGGAGGATATCTAGAAATAGGGAAAGCACTTAGAGTTATTCGAGATCCGTACTTTGGAATGCTTGGTACTGTGAAATCACTACCTTCTGAGCCACAAGTACTTGGGTCGGGTTCAAAGGCGAGAGTCCTTGAAGTTGAACTTCATTCCGGAGAATCGGTTATTGTGCCCAGAGCAAATGTGGAACTTATTGAGGCTTAACACAACATGAGAAAACTCACATCGTCATGCATGGGTGTTCTGACAATACTTTATGTGTCAGCCCTCACTGTTGCACAGAGTCCAGAACCACCAACGAACTTGGTTGTTGCAGATACTCCAAATGACGCTGGAAAATCTATTGATGTGAATTGGACACTCTCACCAAGCGATATTTTTGCTGAATCAGCTTCCGACACCGCAATACCTGACCCTGAATTTATTGTGGCTTCTTATCACATTGAGCGAAAAACAGTTGCTTCAACAGACAGTGCAATCATTAGCGATGAAAATAAACAATGGCGTCAGGTTTCCGAGTCTGCTGCAGGGGAAGCGACATTTACCGATAGGACTGTACTATTGGGTTGGTCCTATGAATACCGTGTCAACTCGGTAGACAATCAAGGCAATCAATCAACGTGGGCAATAGCAACTGGTTCTGTAGCACCTTCAATGCAATGGTTCAATGGATCAAAAGCATGGCTAGCAATATTCATGTTTGTGTTTTGCGGGTTGGTTGTATTTTTCGTGAATGCAGCACGTAGCGGCAAAAAATTGTGGGTGCGTGAAATTGCTGGACTATCTGCGATTGATGAAGCAGTTGGTCGAGCAACCGAAATGGGTCGCCCCGTTTTGTTTGTCTTAGGGATTCAAGACATCAACGAAATCCAAACGCTCGCAGGCTTGACGGTTCTTTCCCGTGTTGCAAGAACTGCTGCGGAATACGGTGCTCAAATTGAAGTACCTACATGTCGTTCACTCGTGATGGCTGCAGCCCGCGAAACAGTCGAAGCATCGTACTTAGCAGCAGGAAGACCCGATTCATACCAACCAGATCGCATTCACTACCTAACAGATGAACAATTTGCCTTTGTAGCAGGTGTTACTGGGTACATGGTTCGCGAAAAACCAGCCGCATGCATTTACATGGGCGGCTTCTATGCCGAATCCCTCATTCTTGCTGAAACCGGCAACTACATCGGCGCAATTCAAGTTGCAGGTACAGCGATGCCAAGCCAACTACCGTTCTTCGTTGCATCATGCGACTACACGTTGATTGGTGAAGAGTTCTTTGCAGCATCAGCATATCTTTCAGGTGATCCGCTTCAAATTGGTTCATTGAAAGGTCAGGATTGGGGCAAGTTAGTTGCTGTCCTTGTTCTAATCATTGGCATTTTCTTGGCGACATTTGTTTCTAAATCTGGCAACCAAGATGGGACTTTTAAAAGTTCACTTGACTTTATGAAGGATCACATGCTAGGAAATGCTGGCTTGTATCCAACAATTGATGAAAATCTAGAGGGAGATGATTCGTGAAAAGAACTGTCCCACTTGCCATCGCAATTGTTGCGGGCTTCGTGCTGCTCGTTGCCAACTTCATTCCCTACGCTGAAGATTGGAGTTTAACCGCTCAAGAATGGTTCAACATTCTTGCTGTCGGTGCAATGCTTTTGGGTGGTGGAAACTTGATTAAGTTGCACTTGATGAAGATCTCATCGAAGAAAGCGGGCTGGGGATACTCAGCAGTCACAATTCTCTGCTTCTTCTTAGTGATAGTTGTCGGCTTGCTGCAAATGGGCGTGCACCCCAGTCCGAACTATCCGGATTTTGCTTGGTCTGGATATGTGTTGGAAGAAGGTTCCGGATTGTGGTGGATTTATGCACACATGGTTGTCCCACTTACCTCCACGATGTTTGCCATGTTGGCGTTTTATGTTGCCACCGCTGCGTTCCGTGCCTTCCGTGCAAAGAACACTGAAGCAACTTTGTTGCTTGTTACAGCGGGCATCGTGCTGCTTGGTCGAACATACGCAGGTGTATGGTTGTTTGAAGGATGGTTACCCGAATCGATGCAATGGCTCCGATTCGATAACTTGACTGTTTGGATTATGGAAATTCCTAATACTGCAGGCACGCGTGCTATTACCATCGGTATTGCACTTGGTGTCGTGGCTACTTCGTTGCGAATTCTACTTGGCATTGACCGTTCATATTTGGGGCAGGATTAACTGATGTATCGAATATTAAAAGATCTTGATCGTCGTTGGATTTTTCTTGCCATGTTCCTGGCAGTTGCGATTCCAGTTTTGGCACGTCTTGTTTTTCCAGAAGTTGTTTCAAAGCAAGCCAAAATGGTCTTTGATGCAATTGACGACTTGCCAGATGGCTCAAATATTCTATTAGCGTTTGACTTTGACCCCGCCTCTCAGGGCGAACTTCTTCCAATGGCACAAGCATTCACACGTCATTGCTCCATCAAAGGACACAAACAATATTACATGGCGCTTTGGCCACTTGGCTCACCAATGGTTGACTTGAGCATTGATACCATCGAAGATGAATACCCTGACATGGTGTACGGTGAAGATTACATGAAGTTCAGTTACAAAGCTGGTGGTGAAGCAGTCATAAGAATGATTATGCAGGACTTGCGGGGCATGTTTCCGCTCGATTCAAAGGGCACACAACTCGATGACATTCCAATGACGAAGAACATCAAGAACATCCAAGACATGGATTTGATTATTAACGTCAGCGCTGGTGATCCGGGTACGAAACAATGGGTGCAATTTGCCGCAACGCCATTTGGTATCACTACCGTTTCGGGTTGTACAGGTGTGCAAGCACCCCAAATGTATCCATACATTCCAGAACAATTAGCAGGCGTTCTTGGGGCAATTAAGGCAGCTGCCGAATACGAGGCAGCGATTGACGAAGTATATCCATCAATTGCTGCAAATAAAAAAGCTCAGGAAGCAAAGAGAAGGATGGGACCTCAGTTGGTTGCACACAGCATGATGATTGTGTTCATCCTTGTTGGGAACTGGATTTTCTTCGTTGCTAGAAAGCGGGGGGAGGCCTGATGAGCGATACTGATAAACCTAACAAGTCAAATTCACTCATTTGGGGAATCCTCTTTGTCATTGGTGGGTTGATGCTCGTTTGGAGCATGTCCACTTCCAGAACTGGGCAAGTGTGGGTGACACCCGAACACCATGCGTTCTCCGATACTGGCGAAGTGAACGATAACAATGATGCGGTGTGGAAATCAATCGACCCAACTGCTGCGACTACGACCGACATTACGTGGACAACGTATGAAGTCGTACCAGTTTCTGAATTAATACCTGCAATGATTGACAGTGGTGATGCAACATTGAGTTGGTCGCGAACCATTGGATTGTGGCTTTCTGCAATCTTTACGCTCTTTATATTATCGTTCCTTGTAGGTGATAATCCTGCCTATAAATTTGCTGAGGCTATGGTTGTTGGAACATCTGCGGGTTACGTGCTGGTTATTAGTATCTGGGATGTGTTTATTCCAAACTTGCTCGGCAAACTTTTCCCCGCGATGGTGCAGGGTTGGTCATTGCCCGGCATGGATGCATCGGCACCTGCAGAGTTGCTGTACATCATTCCTGCACTCTTGATAGTGATGCTTCTCTGGCAATTGATGCCATCGGGCGGGTGGATTAGTCGTTGGCCAATTGCATTCTTTATTGGTGTTACCGCGGGCTATCGAATGATTGGGTATGTTGAAGCAGATCTCGTTGCTCAAATTAAAGCGGGTATGGTGCCTCTTTGGGTGACAGGTGATACTGGAGAATTTGATTTTTGGCTCTCATTTAACGCATGTTTGTTGACGATTGCGACGCTCTCTGCGATGGTGTATTTCTTCTTCTCGATAGAGCACAAGGGGCTTGTTGGCAAGGTAGCGAAGGTTGGCATCTGGTTCCTCATGATTACCTTCGGTGCCTCCTTTGGGTATACCGTGATGGGTCGTATTGCACTGCTCGCGCAGCGATTGGAATTCCTCTTCGGCGATTGGTTGCATCTCATTTAAACTCACCTCGGTGAGTTGATTTGGGGTTTTTCACCACGAATCGACTCAGGGGGTGTTTTTTGGTACACTACCGCGTTCAATTGACGGCTACCATCGTGGCCACAGGATCCAATACAGGTACACAAACATGCTCCCCAAACTACGAACATCACCAGCACGAAAGGGAAAGCGTCGTTCACACCACGCACTCGGTCGCGTAAATCTTGCTCTATGTCCTAATTGTGGTAGCAACCGCCAGCCACACCGTTCATGCCCAAGTTGTGGCTATGTCCGCCCCGGTCTTCAAGTGAAGGCTACGGGAGGCGCGTAAACCAACATGAGAATCGGCGTCGATGTGATGGGGGGCGATCACGCACCACACCCTATTCTTGAGGGTGCGCTTTCTGCAATTGAACACCTCCACGATGAAGATGTCGTTGTTCTTTTTGGTGATCAAAAAATCATCGAACAAGGCGTTGCTGATTCGGGGGTAGACACATCGCGTGTTGAAATCGTCAGCACAACGCAGGAAATTTCAATGGATGAAAGTCCCGTTGACGCTGTCCGACAAAAACAAGACAGTTCGCTCGTACAACTTTGTAAAGCGGGAAGTAAAAAAGCAGATCATCCAATCGACGCAGTGATTTCCGCAGGAAATACCGGTGCTTTTGTTGCCGCAAGTCAAATGTACTTGCGACGTTTACCAAATGTACACCGCCCCGGAATCGCCGCGGCAGTACCAACATTTACTGGAACAGTGTGCTTCATTGACGTTGGTGCAAACATCGAACCTAAGCCTGTGCACCTTGCGCAATATGGTGTTATGGGCAAAGTGTATGCAGAACGCATTCTTGGAATTGACAATCCACGCGTTGCAATCATGAATGTAGGTGGTGAAGAACAAAAAGGGACAAGCGACCTTAAAGATGCGCGCGACATGCTTCGTGACGCTCCCGACATCAATTTCATCGGGTACATCGAAGGCCGCACGCTCTTTGATGGCGGTACTGACGTTGTTATTACCGATGGCATTGTTGGGAATGTCTCCATCAAACTCGCTGAAGGTCTCGCAACTGGGCTCATCAATAAACTTGCTAGTGAAATTATGAAGGCTGATCCAGAACTTGCCGACGCATTTAAGCCAATTATCAAGAAGTTCTACAAAGATTACGACTACCACGAGTATGGCGGGGCTCCGCTTCTTGGAGTGAATGGCGTTTCCATGATCACTCACGGCTCTGCAGAGGCTCGAACCATTGAGAATGCGGTTCGAAGGACTCGCCAATTCGTTGATTTTGAGGTCAATGAGCACATTGTTGAGCAACTCGGTTCAATTGAAGAACGAACCACCGTAGGATGACCACACGATGAAACCTTGTGGTGTGCGAATCTTGGGTACTGGGTCTGCTGTCCCAGACTACATTCTTGATAACGATGAACTTTCAAAGGAACATGGTGTTGATGCAGCGTGGATCGAGCAACGTACTGGCATCATCGAACGTCGAATCTGCAGCGATGACGAAGGTACCTTCGAATTGCAATGCAAAGCATTAAAAAGCGCGCTAATAGATACAGGACTCAAGGGTTCTGATCTTTCGCTCATTATTTGCGCTTCGGTGACATCTGAAATGACGTGTCCCTCAAACGCGTGCCGCGTTGCTGCAGAAGTGAATGCAAAACCTGCAGGAGCTTTTGACATTGTTGCAGCATGTTGTGGTTTTGTTTACGCAATGAACGTTGCAGATTGTCTGATTCGAAGTGGACAATATGAAACAATCGCCGTAATTGGCTGTGATGCAATGAGCAAGTTAACTGACCGAAACGACCGTGGAACCTCAATTCTTTTTGGTGATGCAGCAGGCGCCACAATTCTTACGCGGGACGATGATCCAGAACGCGGGTGTTTTTATCAAAAGATGAACGCCGATGGTGATCCTTGGCCAGCCCTCTACATTCCTTCAAAAGAATCGGAAATTGTTGAAGGTGACACGGCAACAACGAAACTTGGCATGCTGCGAATGCAAGGCAAGGAAGTGTACAAATTTGCCGTCTCAACATTCACGCGAATTACAGAAGAGTTATTAAACGAAACTGGTTTAAAACCAGAGGATGTTTCACAATTTATCTGTCACCAATCGAACATACGAATTATCGAATCTGCACAGGAAAAACTTGGGCTTTCTGATGAGAAGGTCTATAAAAATATTCGCCATTTCGGGAACAGTTCAAGTGGTTCTGCAGCGCTCTGCTTCGACCAGCTTTGGCAAGCGGGGAAATTGAATTATGGCGACACCATTGTGCTGCTTGCTTTTGGTGGCGGTCTTACATGGTCAAGTAGTGCGTGGAGACTCTAATACTTGTCAAGTGAACAAGTCATCTTGCTTTGCCCTGGGCAGGGCGCTCAAAAAGTTGGCATGGGAAAAGCGTGGCATGACGTTTCTACTGCAGCCAAAGCAATTTTTGATGAAGCAGATGAAGTGCTCGGCGATACATTAGGTCGTCCACTTTCAGAAATATGTTTTACAGATCCAGATGGGAAGCTCAATCAAACAAACGTATCGCAGCCTGCAATTTACACAACATCTATTGCAAGTCTGCATGGGCTTCGCGAACAAGGTTTTGAAGAAGATATAATTGCAACTGCAGGGCTTTCACTTGGGGAATATTCTGCGTTGCACCTTGCTGGTGTCTTTTCATTCGCAGATGGTCTACGGCTTGTCGCTAAGCGAGGACAACTCATGCAAGAAGCAGCAGAAGCAGCACCAAGTACTATGATTGCTGTCATAGGTGATGATAATGCGATTCTTGCTTTGTGCGAAGAAGCCAGGGGTGAAGACATTCTTATTCCAGCAAACTTCAATGCATCAGGACAAATTGTTTTGAGCGGCTCGGTGTCCGCATGTGAACGTGTTGCCCAATTAGCAAGTGACCGTGGCGTTCGGGGAACACCTCTTTCAGTTGCTGGTGCATTCCATTCGCCTTTTATGGAATCCGCCGCCGAAGGGATGCGAGAGGCACTCTCAGAAACAGTGCTGAGCAATCCAACCATCCCAGTCTGGTCAAATGTGACAGCAAATCAGCATCTAAACGGAGAAATTGCAGAACGCCTTGTTGATCAAATCACAGGGTCTGTCCGATGGGCTGAACAATGCACGAATATGGCTAAGATGTATGATGGCCACTGGCATGAACTCGGTCCCGGAAGTGTTCTCCGCGGCCTCATGCGACGAATTGATAGAGAAGTGAAGGTGCAAAGCCATGATGAACCCTAAAACTATTTTTGCAACAACAGTTGTATTTGCATCACTCTTTTTCATCGCTGGTTGTGGAGGCGAAGAAGAGGATGTTGAAAAGAAACCAGTTGCTCGTAAGCAACCCACTGCACCAAAAGCACCACCGAAGAAATCTCTTGCGGATATCCAAAACGAAGTGAATGCAGACCTACGCATTGTTTGGAACGATGAAGACAATTCCGAATCAAATATCGAGCGTGAAGCAATCTTCCGTTTCTTTACTGCATTCTTACAAAACGATCAGGCAACACTTCATCCGATGCTCTCCCCAGTAGATCAACTCGAACTTGGTACGCTTACAGAAACGACTGATCTTGATGAATTGATTAAGAACGTTACACGTGTTGACATTCAAACTGGCTCTGATCCATCGACAGGAAAATCATGTGTGATCGCTGCATATGAAGTTGGTATGAACTACCAAGCACAACTTTGGTCCTTTCAAGAATTAAATGGTAGTATCGTTTTTAGTGCACTTGAATCGCCCCCCGGATTAATAGATCAACTAAGCGGAAATTGGATTAAAACTTATTTCAAAAAACGAGAAGAACTCTACGCAAGTGTACTCGACGATGATCATACAAGTTCATATCAACTTGCTGGTGAAGGAACCACATCAAGTGGTGTTGGTAAGGGTACGCCAAATACTCCAAAACGTCCCAACACCCCTGGAAAACCAGGATCACCAAACAAGCCAGGTAGTCCCACTGGCCCACTTTCACCTCCACCAGAATAACCTTGCCGAATTGGATTTTGCATGTCAACTGAAAACAATACACAACGAGTTGCAATTGTCACAGGTGCTAGCCGTGGCATAGGGAAATCGATTGCGAAAAAACTCGCAAGTGATGGTTTTCTTGTCGCATTAATTGCACGTGATGAAACAGCACTCGGAGTAGTGCAAGCAGAGATCGAAGAAGATGGAGGCACCGCGATCACCCATTTTTGTGACTTGGCGAACAGGGGCTCGTTCGCTTCTGTCATCGAACAGATTGTTGATGACAACGGACGTCTTGATGTCCTTGTCAATAACGCTGGTATGACACGAGATGGGTTGATGCTTCGGATGACTGATGAAGATTTTGAAGCAGTGATCAATGTCAACTTGAGGTCGGCTTTTGAAGGTTGCAGGGCTGCAGCAAGACCTATGATGAAGGGTCGGTTTGGTCGCATCATCAACATCACCTCAGTGACAGGTCTTAGAGGAAACGCTGGTCAAGCAAATTACGCTGCAGCGAAGGCGGGGCTTATAGGGCTCACCAAGACGATCGCAAAGGAATATGGTTCCAAGGGAATCACTGCTAATGCAATTGCTCCGGGATTCATCGAAACAGATATGACAGCGAATCTTAGTGAAGAGATACGCAAAAGCATTGAAGAGTCTCTCCCTCTTCGAAGATATGGTCAACCAGAAGAGATTGCCTCTGCGGTATCGTTCCTTGCATCTGAGGGTGGTGGATATGTTACTGGTCAAGTCCTCGTTGTAGATGGTGGACTGACATGTTGAAATTCGATGAGGGCTAAAATACCGCTACTCTTTTATCCGATATAATCCGCACTCCCAAGCAATGGAGCGAAGGGATCCAAGGAGAACCTACCAATGACAATGACAAAAGCAGAAGTCGAAGCAAAAGTCGTCGATATCGTTTCAACCCAACTCGGTGTTGATAAATCAGAAGTGACGCTTGAATCTAGTTTTGCCAATGATTTAAACGCAGACAGTCTTGATACTGTTGAACTTGTGATGGAACTTGAAGACGCATTTTCAACTTCGATTCCAGATGATGAAGCTGAAAAGATTCAAACAGTTGGTAGTGCTATCGATTTCATTGTTGGTGCAACCGACGCGTCCGACTAAGTAGACAGGTAGAACCGTGAGCGATCTTTCTAACCGGCGCGTTGTGATAACAGGTCTTGGAGCTGTGACTGATATTGGTCACAATGTTTCTGATACGTGGGCAGGATTACTCGCAGGTACATCTGGGATTAGAACAATTACAGCCTTTGAGCAGGATGATCAATGGGTCACGAGAATTGCAGGTGAAATTCACGATTGGGATCCAGCAGATCATATTGATCGTTCTAAAATGAAGAGAATGGATCGCTTTTCCCTGATTGGGCTCTTCGCAGCGAGGGAAGCGATGGCACATAGCGGCCTCGATTGGGAACATGGCGATCCCTATCGCCGTGGCGTTTCAATTGGATCTGGGGTTGGAGGTATCTCAACGATTGAACACTTTGCGAACGTACTTCGCGATCGAGGACCACGCAGGATCAGTCCTTTTACAGTTCCAAGGTTGATGGTCAATGCATGTGCCGGGAATGTTTCAATTGAATTTAACTTACGAGGTGTGAACTCTGCTGTTGCAACGGCATGTGCTACTGGCGGTCATGCAATCGCTGAAGCGTATACTTTTATCTCTTCGGGCATGGCGGATTTTGTGCTCGCTGGCGGTGCGGAAGCTGCAGTGACTCCCGTTTGTATCGCTTCTTTTGCAGCGATGAAAGCGCTTTCAACGCGAAATGATGAACCGACAAAAGCATCACGACCCTTTGACAGGGATCGTGACGGGTTTGTCCTTTCTGAAGGCGCAGCTGTTCTTGCAGTTGAAGAGTATGAACATGCAAAGTCCCGCGGAGCCGACATTCTTGCTGAAGTTATAGGCTTTGGTATTACTGGTGATGCAGGTCATATTGCTGCTCCTGACCCGGAGGGAACCGGAGCACAAGCAGCAATGCGTGCAGCGCTGGCACACGCAGGAATTGATCCCACTCAAATTGGGTACATCAATGCCCATGGAACATCAACTCCACTTGGTGATGCAGCCGAAGTTGCAGCTGTCAAAGCACTCTTTGGCGACCACGCCTACAACCTCGCGATGAGTTCAACAAAATCATGTACTGGTCACATGCTTGGCGCAGCAGGAGGCATTGAATCGATTGCAGTCATTCTTGCACTGAAACATGGTGTGCTTCCTCCAACGATAAACCTTGATCACCCAGACGAAGGGTTTGACTTAGACTTTGTCGCAAACGAGCCACAAGAACGTCCCATTGAATACGCCTTGAACAACTCGTTCGGCTTCGGTGGACACAACGTTTCACTCGTCTTCAAGAAGATTTAAAACTCATAAGTTGCTATCAATGTAAGAGACGCTTCAGGGGCACACGGTTGAGAGAACGCAACAGTGCTTGTTAGGAATTCTGTTCTAGAACGGAAACGTCATTCCAACCCACAACATCAAACTGTCACGTCCCGGATTCGTACGATGCGTATTTGCATTCGAAACGTGATGCCATCGCAAGCCAATCAGCCACCTCGCAGAGTCGTTAGCCTCAAACGAAAACCCAAGGCCTACTTGTGGTGTAAAGTTAATGTTCGAACCGTCTGTAGGAACATTGTGCTCAGTGAACAACAGCCCCACACCACCTTCGACAAAAAACGACCAGTCCTCTTTTGCAATAGCGTGCCATCGCAGTTGCAAGGTGAAGTTAAAGCCATCTGTGTCATCACCAGTTTGTGTGACATCAAAGAAATTCAACCCAATGTCAAGGCTTAGTTTGTTAGCAATAAAATAGTCGAACTCAACAACCAGAAGAACGAATTCATTCTCATGATTCTTGAGATCTTCACCGTATACGCCGTGGATACCCCATCGCCACGAGCCCGCTTGTCCCCACGTTGTGATTACTTTTTCTACAACCACGTCTCCTTCAACTGGTTGCGTCAAATTGAAGGAAGAGAGAAGCGTTGGTTTATAATTAATCTGGGGCGATTGCAAAGTAACGGCAGACATGAGTTGCAAGGTGAGAATGGGGAGAATAAATGTCATTGATGTAATCCTCGTATCGCGGTCTATGCGATGACGTTCACTCCTGCGAAATGGACAGGAGAGCCATGCCTGAAGTGATCCCAAGGGGATTCGAACCCCTGTTCCCAGGATGAAAACCTGGTGTCCTGACCTGACTAGACGATGGGACCTATAAGGCGAAGAATCATACATCAGCCACGCAAATGTTGCTGCGTGTATGCTGCTCTAATTATGGTCCCGATGCAAATTTTTTTACTTTTTTGTCTATTTGGGGCAACTTTTCCACCCCTAGACGAAAGTGAGGCTTCGAGGCTCTCGTACGTGGTAGATGGGCGAGATTCCTTGGGAGATGGATTTGTAGTTTTAGTTGAAAATGCACGTGCTTGGAAGCAGGAGAGCACTACGCAAAAGGGAATAGCAGAACCCGCGGATCTGTCCGAAATTGTGGCAAATCCAGCTGCATATCGAGGTCTCGAGATGCACGTCATTGGTGTTGTTGAACAACCGTCTGCTGTTGATCCGCCATGGAATGATGTGCAAGAGTGGTTTGTTCGAGACGAAACTGGTTCACCTTTTGTTTTATATGTTGTAGGTCCATCGAAGGTGCAATCGAGGGCAAAAATTTCAGCAGACGCTAGATATTATAAAACGATTAACCTCACTGGTCGTGACGGTAAGGTTCGAACTTATGCGACGTTCGTGACTTCAAGCGAAGCAATAGAGCGACATCAACCGCTGAGTGAAATCTCAGAACTGATGTTGCTGATTCCGCTTATTGCTATCGGTGGGTTGGTGGTTTTTCTCCTTAGTAGAAAGAAAAAAAGTCGAATCCCTCGTCTCCGAGAAAGGTCTTTGCATGTAGAGGATGTCATTTGTGCTGTGCAGGCAGTTGCAACCGAACTTCCTGACGATCCTGCACAAGCCTTGGCTTTATTACACGAAAGTGCCGAAGAACTAACATGAATAGCGTCCAAATCAAGCTTGGTGAGAGATCGTATGAAATGCGTATTGGTCGCGGTATTTTGGAACAATTGCAAGTAGATCTTCAAGAGATTTTTGGTTCAGATCGAGCAATGTTTGTCATTGATGAAAATGTGAAGCAATTGCTCGGAGAAACTATTTGTACATCTGACTCTGGGCGAAATGTCTTCACAATGTTCGCATCGGAGTCCAACAAAACAATTGAAACTGTCGAACAAATTTGGACTGCAATGCTCGACGCTGGACATGATCGGGCGACGCCGTTGGTTGCCATTGGTGGAGGAATCGTGGGGGATGTTGGGGGGTTCGCTGCTGCGACGTTTATGCGAGGCGTACCACTCATACAAGTACCAACGACATTGTTGGCGATGGTCGACGCGTCAATTGGTGGTAAAACTGGGGTGAACACCAAACGAACTCGAAGTGACGAGTCAGTTATTTTGGGCAAAAATTTAGTGGGAGCGTTTTGGCAACCTACACTTGTAGTTGCTGACGTTGCAATGTTGCGATCGCTCGACGCAAGGCAAATGCGTTGCGGTCTTGCTGAATGTGTGAAGCATGCGATGCTTGGGAATCCTGAATTACTCGATTTTATTGAATCGAATGTTACAACAATTCTTGATTGTGACTTGGAAATCATGGAATCATTGGTTTATAAAAGCGCATCGATCAAGGCCAAAATCGTTTCGAAGGATGAACGAGAGAGTGGTGAGCGGGCGTTGTTGAACCTAGGTCACACATTCGCACATGCAATGGAGCCGATGCCAGAGTTGGGGTTGTTTCATGGCGAGGCAGTTTCGATTGGTCTGGTTGCTGCTGCTTGTTGCGCACAGTTACTTGGCATGGTGACAGAGAGCTTTGTTCATCGTACGAAAGAAGTATTAGAGCGGTTGGGTTTACCAGTGCGAATGAGCGATCAACTTCCAGTCTCTGCATTTATTGCGATGATGCAATTTGATAAAAAAAACCAAGATGGTCGCATACGTCTTGTTCTGCCCGAGGGTGACTCTGGCGCGGTGATTACAGAGGAAGTCGACCTTGCGACTATCTCACAGGCATTACAAACAGTTGGTGCTGCCTGATGCCATGAACCCGCGATCTTGTTGACCGCTGGTTCAGTTGTCTGTGGGCTAGTGGGCTTGTAGATTTTCATGAAAAATTGTTCTCAGTTCCGATAAGGATTAAGTTGGCGCTCAAGATGAGCCCACGTGAGAGGATTTTTACTGTGCGTACGATTGCTATTGTGAATCAGAAGGGTGGCTGTGGAAAGACGACTACGGCAATAAATATTGCTGCAGTCTTTGCGAATCGTGGTCTTCGGACATTACTTGTAGATATGGATCCCCAATCCCATTGTGCCGCTGGTCTTGGTGTCCCTGAGGAGCAAATTAATATGAGCATTGGGGATGCCCTCCTCGCTCAACACGATGAGACCCTTGATCAAGACGAATTTCTTTGGCAGGTGGCGAAAAACCTTCATCTTGCTCCAAGCACAATGATGCTCACGGCGATCGAGGCTGCAGGGGGCGGTCTGCATTCGATGCCAGACAAGGATCGACGTTTAGAAAGTCTGCTTCATCACTTAGATAAGTCGTTTGATCGTTGCGTCATTGATTGTCCACCAAACATTGGACTCTTGACATACAACGCGCTCCGCGCAGCAACTGAGGCAATCGTACCTGTAGAAACAGGGTATTTTTCTCTTCGAGGTGCTCGAAGACAACGAAAGACAATCGAAGCACTCATTGCTCGAATCGGAAAGCCAATTAAATGTAGAATATTACCCTCAATCCATAGACCTTCTCCACTGGCGAAGAAGTTACTTGAAAAATTACGTGAATCATTTGGAGATGAAGTCTCACCTGTTGTGATTCGCGATCATGAAACGCTCAGAGAAGCGGCTAGTTTTGGACAGCCCATCGTTGAATTTTCACCCGGCTGCGATGCCGAAAAAGATTTTATCGCACTTGTCGATTGGCTCGAAGAAATTTACACACCGGCTGCACCACTGGTGGAGGTGCATCCGGTTGGAACTGGTAGAGCGGCAGAACTTGCACGTAGAGTCGCCACGTTTAAAACTTCAGTGCACGCACCGAAAATCGCGGGCCGCATCACGCCAACAGAGGTGACTGATGGCAACGAATTCTGATTACGCACAACTTGCAGCGATCTTCACAACGGTCGATGAACCGATACCTGTTTGCGTGTCAGTAGATTTGTTGTTGCTTGGACACCTGCCAGTGCAAGGTGGGTTGTGGCTTATCCCATACGCCGGAAGAGAATCGCATGGAGGTGTCGGCGCATTGATTCGGATGCATGAAGATGCGGTTGATCTTGCTATCCTCGGAGACATTGAACTTGACATCTCAAGTTGTACATCGCTTGAACAAGCATTCGATCTTATTGGACCATCAGTAACAAAATGGATGGTGCAACCTCCATCGGATGCGGATTCTACTGCACTATTACATTGTGATGCAGATCGAATCACGCTTCTTTCAGGTGCTGATCAGGCAGCCGTTGTGGGTGCGTACCGACTGTTGAAGGGGCTTGTTGTTGCTTCTGGAAGTGTAGAAGCGACGCCAAAGATGAATCTTGTTATTGTTGGAACTGAAGAACGTGCTGCTCAAGATGCTGCGAATCGGATTGTGCAAACCGCGTATCATCAACTAGGTGTACAACTTTCAGTAAGCCAGCCGCTTCCTGCCATGGGATCGAAGAGTAGAATTGCTTCGCAAGCAAGTTTTCATAGGACAAGTGGCGTGGTTGATATTCTCACTCGCATTCGTGCTGCAGCGCAGCGACCAACGGAAACGGAAGAAGTCGCGCAAAAAATTCCATTGTCAGAACGGCCTGTTGTTGAAATAAAAGAACCGATCATAGAGCAGCCCCAAATGTATCAACAAGTTACAGAACAATCTTCATACGCTACGTATGTTGATGGATTGATTGGAGTAAAACCCCGTTGTCCTGAGCATGAAGAAGTTGAACTTGCAATCGATACCGAAGGAAGATTACATGTACTTGCTGATGCCGAAGATTTTCGTGACGCTGCCATTGTTTCGGGCTGGGTAGCACGTCATGGTGATTTGATTGCCATGGCATGTGGTGGTGTAGAAATTGATACGACGCTTCGACCAAAACAGCATGTGTTTACCGACAATGCTGTTGCCGTTGCCGACCTACATGGCACTGACTTGGCTTTACACCTTCTGACTGAAGTTGAGGTCGATGGCCAACAAGGCATGTTCTGCACCCCGCTGAATTAAATCTGCACCTAGACTAGGTACACTGTACCTTCCATGGAAGTAGAACCACAAACGAGTGAAGGATCGAGGCGCTTTACAGCCTTCTTCGTAGGCGTAGGAGCTGTGCTGATTCTTGGTGTTGCTGCATGGCTTTCTCCATCAACTGATGGAATTGGAACGCATCGGCAACTTGGGCTTCCTCAATGCGGGTGGATCGTTGCTGCAGACCTCCCATGCCCAACATGCGGCATGACTACCGCATTTTCATACACCGTCAGGGGAAAGTTCATTTCTGCCTTTACAACGCAACCCTTTGGCATGTTTCTCGCTATCGGGGTCACGTTCATGGGTCTTTTGGCCTTTACTATTGCACTCACAGGTCGCCCAGAATCAGCATTTTGCTACCAATGGATGACAACAAAGACACTTTTTATCATTGTAGGCATGGCAGCATTCGCGTGGGTGTATAAAATCTGTGCACATCTGGGATGGTTTGTATGAAAAGAATTCAGTTACTGGTTTTAATGTTGTCTTGCTGCTCCCTTTGTGGCTGCTCTATCTTTGCATTTGGTGGTGCTATCAAACAAACATTTGATGATCAAAAGCTTGTTGAAATGCACCCCGAGTACAATCTTGATGGGATGCGGGTTGCCATTGTAATCACGACTGACTTGTCGTTGCACTACCAACATCCTGGAATCGCAAACTTAATCGTCGAAGGGATCGTTGCAAGATTAGCCAAGGCAGCCTCCGAAGGTAAACCTGGAGTACAGAATGTTCGCATCCTGAATCCGGGAGATGTTGCGAGGTGGCAGTTCGAAACCCCGCAATGGTCTGCGATGCCTACCGGCGATTTGGTCGATCAACTTGGAGTTGATCGTGTTATTTACATCGATTTACATGAATACCGCTTAACGCCTCCGGGGAATCGATGGCTCTGGGAAGGTCTTTGTGAAGCAACAATCGGTATTGTTGAAAAAGATGGATATGAGCAAGATGGTTTTACTGATGTGTACCAAATCACTGCAACATTCCCTAGGCGGCCAAGCGTGTTGGCGAGACAAGAAGCAGATGAAGCGGATATTGCCCGTGGGTTACTTACCGAATTTATGAAACAAACCGCATGGCTCTTTTACTTCCACTTGGAACCAAAGAATCCAGATCGATATCGACCGGAGCTAGAAACATGAGAGCACTTATCATCATTTGCACATTCATTGCTGCAATGTGTTGTCTTGCATCCTGCAATGTTGTCGCCGGTGTGTTGTACGTAACAACGCCTGATCCAGAACAAATTGCTTTGTTCAATTTACCACTGAAAAAAACAGTCGTTTTTGTCGATGACCGTCATAATATTATGCACCCAAGTCGGCTCAAGGGCGTCATCGCAGATAAAGTGACTTCTGAATTACTTGGTCGAAAATTACTTGTTGACATGATTGCTCCTCGAGACGCGATGCGGTATGCAGAATCACAAGATCGTCAAGGCAGCATTCTTACGATTGGAGCCATCGGCAAGGCCGTGCATGCATCGGTTGTAATTTATGTGGAGGTTTCGACATTTATCATGTCAGTTGATGGGCATAACCCTGCACCACTTGCAGGATGTAGTGTTCGAGTTGTCGATGTTGAAACGCGAGAACAACTTTTTCCTGTCCCCGGATCAATTGATGCAGCGTATAAAGTAAGGTCTGCATTGCATCGGGTAGATCCACATCAACTTAATAGCGTAAGTGGGACGAGGAAATTGGCACACAAACTTGCCGATAAGATGGGTGATGACATAGCGAAATTGTTTTATACACACACAACAGGTCGCTTGGGCGAAAACCTAGAGCGCAAATAATTTGTCATTTTTGCACATTATTGCACCATATTCGGAGCCATCGTCACATGCGATGCTCGGTCTGTTAAAAATTGTTACACAGCGGTTACCAAAAAAGCACAATGTGATTGTGCTTGGCGATGCAGACCTGTCATTTCAATTGCGGATGCAAGATTTTTCGGTTCTTGGTTCGGTACAAGGGATAACGAATAACTCCCATACGTTGGGAATGCGTGTGCGACGCGCGGTTGAGGCGGTGACAACAAGGAAAGACCAGTTGATTGCGTGGGGCTGGACACCAACAATTGCAATTTCAGGCATAGATTGTGTGCATCAAACTGTGGCATATGTTGATTCTATTGATGCTATTACGACACCAACAATCGAAGTTGATTGTGTGATTCCGACAACGTGGACATGTAGTGATAGGTTAAAAGAAAATAAACGTTCAAGCCACGTGGTGACTGAGCCCCTTATAGGCATCGCCGCAAAATCGTTAGTCGTTGATCCAACATCAGTCTTGCATGCGTTGAATATCTCTAGAAAGACATTGTTGGTTGCTGTTGTCAACGATGTTGGAATGTGGGAAGAAATTGTTGCGTTTATTGTGCAAATGAAAGCCTTAGGTGAAGATATTGCTTTGGTTGTCTCAAAAAATTATTTGTATTACGCAGAACTTCATTTTGCATTGCAAGAGCATGGTCTGGTCAATTCGTTGCACCAAGTTTCCCAAGGGTTACGTTTGATTGATGTCGCACATGCTGCAACGTGTATTTGGGCGCCGTCTTCCACTGTTCATGGAAAACTTGAGGGCGTCCTTGATGTCCTTTCAGCTTCAGCAAGCGGCGTGCCTGTTGCTGCATCGCACAAACATGCTGTCTCAGGAGTTCCGACAATTGGAAACAGAATTGCGTGGGTTACATCGGTTTTAGAATTGAGCGCATGGGTGATGGCTCTTTGGAAAGAATCAAGCGATATTTCTGAACAGGGGTTGGAACTTGCTGGACGACTCCGATCAATCGCTTCCCCATCTAGATTTGTAGAAGGATTCCAACTCAGGTTGCAATAATTATGCTTTGCTTTTACTTGTAACTCGTTTGGATGCTTTGCTTCTGGTGCTTCTCTCATCAGGAACAGGAGCAACGATAGCAACAGTTTTATTGATATTCACTGTTGTATTGATGTGGGCAGCAACGACTCGTCCGAGGTACAACCTGCAATCTGCATCGGGGGAGAGGTGCCCTTCAAGTTCGCAATCGAACCAACATAACGAATTTTTGAGGATCGGCGTTCCAGTTACGGCGGTATCAAAATCGAAAGACATAAACGGGTCATCTGTTCGGTCAAGTGGCTTACCAAAGCGACGAATCGATCTTCGATCTCCTTGTGGCATCATGTTGAGCACGAATGTTCTGGCATCTCGGAGCATAGGTTCAATGGTTTGACCCTTCTTGATGGCAACAACAAGCATTGGTGGCTTATCACTGCATTGCTGCACCCAATTTGTGAGGATTCCAGACCTGAATTGGCCATGTGCACAGGTCAACACAAAAAGACCGCTCGGAATCGCACGAAGTGCGTTGTGGATTATTTGTGGATCCGTGATCATTTTTCTCTCTACGTTTTTGCGCACCTAAAGCAGACGCAAGTGCTTCACCAGACTACACTTAAGATGGCACCATTATTGACAAATGCAAGGTCTGATAACAGAAGAATGCAACTTTTATGGAGAAAGTGTTGCATAGTGGGTAAATTTGGGGTAATGTGGGGTCGAAAGATAATGAAATCCCACAAAGCATCCCATGTTATTTACGAACAACATCGAAAGATCAATCGACGACAAGCATCGTTTGTCAATACCGACAGAAATGCGGTGTGGTTTTGCTGTGGGATCAGGTCCCAGCGTGGTGTACGCTTCTCCAGGGGCAGCTGGGTGCATTTGCCTTTGGCCCGAAGCGACATTCGAGGCACTTTCCAATTCGTTAGACAACTCACTTCTTCCAGACGAGGACGAAATGGAATTCGAACAAATTCTCTTCTCTCAATCGAAGCGACTCGAAATCGACAAAGCAGGGCGGATTCGTCTTCCAGAATCCTTGTTGGAATTTGCGGGCATAAAGAGTCAAGCGGTCGTGATTGGAGTCCGAGATCATCTCGAGATCAGAGATCCAGATCAATGGAAAACATCTTTGGAGGAGAAACTCCCAAAATTGCAGCAAATTCTTGCACGAGCGCGAAGCCGAAGGCGTGCAGGCAAGGGGGGAAACAATGAATAACCTGTTCTTTACGGCTAAGCAGGGACGCTTAGCCCGCAAGGGGTTTGACGTCATGGACGACGTCTCCTCCTTGGATCTTAATCGGCGATTAGATCGATGATCGCGATATCTGGACCACGGACGGTCCTAGGAGAGTGTGCTCGCAAGGAAGCGAAGCACTAACCAAACTTGGCTCTCGGCATCTAGCGATGTCGAGAACCATTCCTCAAGTCGACTGGACATTATAGTCCGGTCCCCTTCCCTGGTTCGCGGCATGCCCCACCACTTGCCGCGAACCTTTTTTGATTGATGTAATTAACCCGCATTGAATAAAATCTGCTCAAAATTAAATAACTCACAGTTAATTAATGAATAGATGGATTTAATTAACTCGCAGTGAATTAATGTGCAGTTATGAATCGTTGGAAGCGGGGCGAATTTTTCCGGCTATCGAAGGACCTTCCAGTACAATTTTGTCAGCAACTTCTCGACGATGTACAGGGACATCCCGCGGAAAATCTAAGGCGATTCGTACACGGTCACCTTTAATCGAAGCAATTCGTACGACCCCCAAAGGATTTGCTGGATCCCCTATGACAACTTCTTCCCCTTCTCTTCGTGTAATAACTAGCATAATGCGGACCTCCTGCCGCTCATTTCGAGCATGAAACGCCGCGCGACCTGCGCGAACCCACCAATCCCCTGACCTTGTACCGTACCAAAATTTCAAGTACATTTCTAAGAGATTCGCTCCTTAATGGAGAGAATAAAGGCATAACCCCTTGTTTTGCAAGAGGTTCAGTCTGTTACTCGAACAGCACTAACGCCCTTTATTCGCTCCATGAGCCTCTTTTCGATGCCTTGCTGAAGGGTCATATCGCTCGAAGGACAACCGATGCATGCCCCAAGAAAACGAATTGAAACGACTCCATGCTCATCAACTGAAACCAACTCGATATCACCACCATCGAGTTGAATTGAAGGGCGGATGAGCTCGAGTACTTCGAGCACTCTCTCGTGCAGTTGTGATTGACTCTTATCAGTAGCCATGTATTGAAATAGTACGTCGAAGTCAGTTTCTTTGCAGGGATGGGCAGTACACTGCGACCATGGATTTTAAAATTGTTTCTGTATGTGTTGTTCTTCTTGGCTGTGGTCCCAAAATCAACAATCCAGCTGCAACTTTACGAGAAAAAGGTCGCCCCGCATCAGTTCAACTTCAAGCGATGGATATGCTCGATGAACAAGTTGGATTAGATGATGCACAGTACAGAGATACCCTCCATCGCATGTTGTGGGTTGGAGCGTACACGAATGACGCCCGAGAAGCTGCACTGAAACGCCTTTGGAAGGTTGATCGTGAAGGCGTCATAAAAACGATTCGCCAACGACTTCCACGTATGGACAACTGGACATGGATAGAGCCTCTTTGTAAGTGGATTGGTGAAGAAAGAGTTGTTGAACTTGACGAAGCCCTGATCAGTTCATGGGCGCAGCCAACGATCAGGTACCGAAACGAAAAAGATCGCCCAGAACGAAAAGCAATGGTTGCTCTGTACGGGGAAGATTCTTTGACTGACATCATCTTTCACTCTCTTCTGGCGTCAAACAAATCGTGGGAGCAAGGGTACCGCATTCGGTGTTGGGAATTATTGTTACGGCTTGGTGCTCGTGATCGATTAACAGCATTGCTAACAGGCACGACAATTCCAGAAAACGATTTGTTTTTGCGTGATTTGCAACGGGCGTCATCTGAACTTGGAATTCTGCCGCAAAACAAGGAAGAAGTTTTGTGGATTCGTGAATTGTGTAAACCAGAACACAACAACTTTTGGATTGAAGCAGTGGCTGCGCTTGCACTCTTGGATGATAAACGCCGCGATGCTCTTGAAATGCGTGATGTTCC
>ERZ813253.171-NODE-171-length-25668-cov-5.071415_pt1 | contig 25668 bp, 18 predicted proteins | sample MGYA00520893_ERZ813253 | MGnify/ENA primary metagenome ERZ813253 (study PRJEB31669, sample SAMD00080414) | marine metagenome | biome: oceanic hadal pelagic zone biome; feature: marine hadalpelagic zone; material: sea water | place: Pacific Ocean:Izu-Bonin Trench...
TTGGGGTATAAACGTGATTTACCGGTTGAGTGAAAGAGGTACGCGCAAGAACAATGAAAATGGGCGACAGTGAGCCGGTTGTGGCTGGTAAAATTCATGGTGACTTTGAAAAGGGCTTTATTCGAGCAGAAACGGTAGCCTTTAATGACTTTCTTGAGTGTGAGGGCGAGAAGGGCGCAAAAGACGCAGGTAAATTGCGATCCGAAGGAAAAGAATATATTGTTAAAGATGGAGATGTCGTTCACTTCCTATTTAATGTCTAATAAACAACCATACGCAGGCAATGAAACAAACAAAATTACTCATCATCCTTGACGGCTGGGGCCATTCAGAAAATAGCGAAAACAACGCCATAGCGCTCGCAAACACGCCGGTTTGGGACTCTCTTATAAGTCAATACCCAAACACACTGATTAGCACCTCTGGTGTAAGCGTTGGCCTTCCTGACGGACAAATGGGCAACTCTGAAGTGGGCCACCTAACCATTGGCTCAGGCAGAATCATTGAGCAAAACTACACCCTCATCCAAAACGATATTGACTCGGGCGCCTTTTCTGACAACACAACCTTATGCTCGGCATTAAATACTGCCAACGATAACGGCAAGGCAGTCCACATTATGGGTCAATTGTCTGATGGTGGCGTGCATTCACACCATAGCCAAATTTTAGCAATGCTTGAAATGGCCAGTCAAAAAGGTTGTGCAGAAATTTACCTTCACATCTTCACCGATGGCAGGGACACACCACCGAACAGCGCTAACGAATTTGTAGCCGATTTAGAAGAAAAAATAGTCGCTCTTAGCAAGGGTCGAATCGCCTCTGTTGTTGGTCGTTTCTATGCAATGGACAGAGACAACCGCTGGAATAGGGTTGAAAAAGCCTACAACCTCCTTGTCAATGGAAAAGGTGCATACAACGCAACTACTGCAGCTAAGGCTGTCGAAGAGGCCTATGAGCGCGGCGAAAATGACGAGTTTATCAAGCCGACCACTATTGGCGAAGCGGTAACAGTCAACGAAGGTGATGCGGTTATTTTTATGAATTTTCGCGCCGATCGTGCGCGCGAATTGACCCAAGCAATGACAGCTGCTGATTTTTCAGGGTTTTCACGTGAAACATTTACGCCAGTACACTTTGTTTGCTTAACCGAATACAAAGAAGCCTTTAACTTGCCTTGTGCATACCCGCCAAAAGCCATCAACAATACGCTGGGTGGATACATCTCAGATTTGGGCATGAGCCAGCTACGAATAGCCGAAACAGAAAAATATGCGCATGTTACTTTTTTCTTTAATGGCGGCCTTGAAGATCCCCTGCCAGGAGAAGACAGAACGCTTATCCAGTCGCCCGATGTGGCCACTTACGATCTTCAGCCTGAAATGAGCGCGCCTGAATTAACCAACGCCCTTGTCGCTTCAATTGAGTCTGGCAAATACGATTTAATTATTTGTAATTATGCCAACACCGACATGGTCGGACACAGCGGCAAACTTTCTGCCGCTATTAGTGCAGTTGAGGCCGTTGACGCCTGCCTAGGAAAAATTCACAAGGCTTGCCAAAATACTGGCGCAGAAATGCTCATCACTGCAGATCATGGCAACGCCGAGCAAATGGTCAACCCAAAAACCAATAAAAGTCACACCGCACACACCAACAACCCAGTGCCGCTTATTTATGTAGGCGAGCGCAAAGTGGCTTTGGTTGAGCCCGATGTAGGCTCTCTAGCTGGACTGGCGCCAAGCTTGCTTAAATTGATGGGCATTGAGAGCCCTGCGGAAATGACAGGTCAGTGCCTACTTACGATTGACCGATAAACAAAAAAGCTAATATGAAACAATCAAACTATATTGCACCTTCTATCTTGGCTGCTAATTTTACTAAACTTGGCGATGAAGTTGATACAGTACTCGCTTCGGGCGCAGACATTATCCACTTTGATGTCATGGATAACCACTATGTGCCAAACCTAACGATAGGACCACTGGTTTGCGACGCACTCAGAAGCCACGGCGTAACAGCCCCGATTGATGTACACCTTATGGTTAAGCCTGTTGATAGAATCATTCCAGATTTTGCTAAGGCGGGTGCGAGCTTTATTACTTTTCACCCTGAGGCTTCCGAGCACGTTGATCGCACAATTGGACTTATTAAAGAACAGGGCTGTAAAGCAGGCCTAGTTTTCAACCCGGCAACATCGCTTAGTTATCTTGAACATGTGTTGGATCATCTCGACATGGTTTTACTGATGTCGGTTAACCCGGGCTTTGGTGGCCAATCATTTATCCCGTCCTCACTAGACAAGTTGAGGGTGGTGCGCAAAATGATTGACGACAGAGGTTTGGATATCAGGCTGGAGATTGATGGTGGCGTTAAAGTCGACAACATCAGGGAAATTGCTGGCGCTGGCGCCGACACGTTTGTCGCAGGCTCTGCCATTTTTAATACCGACAACTACAAGACGACTATTGATGCAATGCGCTCTGAATTGGCGCAAGCAGACAAAGTGTGAGCAAAAAACCACCTTCACTTCTTTTTTTTCTTAACTTGATCTGTGGAAATTATGCCGTTTTCAACGTATTGGATGCCGTTATTTTCAATCTTATCGAGCATGTAAAGATAATTAAGCATCATGCCAGAAGACTCTTTCATACCGCGACTCGAAGTGTTAGCAAGTACATGGATTTTTCCAATAGATGCACCATTGCTTAAGTGAAAATGAGCAACTGGATCTTTAGCTCTATTATTACCTGATTTTTCCTTGCTCAGATAGTGTAAAGCCAATTTTCTTAAAGGCTTATCAAGGGCTGCTTTAACGCTCTCATTTTCAGGCCAGCTTGAATAAAGAAGTGCTTTAAGTGTGCTTTCAATGGTGACTGATTGGCTTACAGAGATAAGCGCATCTTTTTCATCTTTACTAAGGACTTCATCGACAGTAGAAATATTTTGACCAAGCCAGTGATTAAAGCCAGGAATAGGCGAAAGAGTGGCAAAATTAGTTAAATTAGGGTGGTTTTTTTGTAATTCTTTGACCACGCTTTTAATTAAATAATTGCCAAAGCTAATACCTGCAAGTCCGCTTTGAGTATTAGAAATGGAATAAAACATTGCGCTATCAGCGCTCATCGGGTCTACAGTAGGTGCGTTTTCATCTAATAACTGATCAATATTTCCAACCACGCCATTTGTGAGCGCCACTTCAATAAAAATCAACGGCTCGTTTTCCATTTGTGGATGAAAAAAAGCATAACAATAACGATCCGAGTCCAGTCTGTTTTTTAAATCGCTCCAATCTCTTATTGCGTGGACCGCTTCGTATTTAATCAACTTTTCCAAAAGCAATGCGGGTGAATTCCAGTTAACCTCTTTAAGCTCTAGGAACCCCAAATCAAACCATTCTTTAAGTAAATATTTGAGTTCATTTTGAAGTGGCTTGAAAGCGATGTTATTTTTTTGCGCACTAAGCATATCTGCACGCATATCCACCAAAAATTTAACCCCCTCATTAAGCCCGTTAAAAAGTTTAAATAATTTAAGGCTTTGCGACTCCAGAGCAGCACGCAAACACCAAACGTCATCCTCATTATTTTTCCAATTAGTGATAATGGTATCCGCGTTTTCTTGATCAAAGTGGTAGTGATTAAGCAGTAGCATGAAAAACTTTTCTCTACCAACCTCACTCAACGATTGATAATCACTGGCAATTTTACAAGCATGTGTGCGCAAGGACATTTCGCCTGCCATTGAATGGACGCAATAGTCAATATCGACCTTTATTTGGGCTAAACTTTCTTCATCTAGATCTGGATTAAACGCTGTATTTTTCTCATTTAAAAAAGAGATTTTTTGCCAAAAATTTCGAAGCTGATTAATTGTATTTTTCATAAGTTTTTCTTTTGGTACCTTGTAAACCAGTCATTGACTAATTTAACTCTTGAGTTAAGCTAGCCATAAAGGATTGTGGATAGGCGATTTAAACAGCGCTTGAAAAAATCTGCTTTTTGAATATTGTCTAAACTCACACTCTTTCAGAGGCAGGCTGTAATTCTTTATGGTGCGCAGTTAATTTTCACACTTCTTTTACCTGACTCTAAAACCTTCCATAGCGTTAGCATGATCACAATACTTTGCAGGCATCTAGTCTGTAACTTTGTTAGATAAATGGAATGCTGGACACCGTTGCATTTCGAGACCCCCAAGGCGTTTCAACCGTTAGCTTTGTACCAATTTCACTCAGCTGACTACTAACCGTTGCAAAAGCTATATTTGAATTAAGTCGCGGTGAGTGTGCAACACTGGTGAGCTTTCCACACCATTTGTTGTCTGAGAATATTTGCCATGAGCTTTCACAGCCGCCAATAAGTGCATCGCCACCCAACACTAAACCGACAACTTTGTTTTTTACCCCCTCTGAATTAATTCTTTGTAACGCCTCTCTACTTAAATATTCAGCACTTTTGTCAAGTTGGCAAAACTTCCCAAGCGGCAGCTCTAAAGGGTTGTTCTCAAGCCTCATGTCGTTGCCCCACGAAAAAAGCCCCGACTCAATGCGTTCAATGTTATTTGGTGTGGCGGGCTTAATATCATACTTCTTGCCAGCGCTCATGACCACTTCCCATAATTTATCACCTTGTGTGCCGTCCATTAAATAAAGTTCAAAACCACCCTGCTTGCTCCAGCCTGAGCGTTGCACAATTAAAGGAATGCCTTCTAATTTGGTTTCTTTAAAAAAGAAATATTTGAGGTCGTTAACCCAATCCCCAAATAAGTCGTTCATTAAAGGTAGATTATTTGGCCCTTGAATTGCAAGTGGTGACACGTCGGGCTCGTGAATCTCAACACCCCAGCCCAGGCCACATGCAAGACCCCTGGCCCAAAGCAAAACGTCACTGTCTGCAATAGAGAGCCAAAAGCGCTGCTCTCCAAGTCTTAATATTATGGGGTCATTGATAATGCCGCCATTTTCATCTGTAATAAACGCGTATTTGCCTTGACCAACTTGCAAACTTGAAAGATCTCTTGGGGTAATGTACTCAACAAATCGATAAGCATCGCTACCACTAATTTCTACCTGGCGCTCACAGGCCACATCCCACATTGTAACGTTATTAACCAGATTCCAATAATCCGCCTCTGGGCCTGCGTAAGAAGTCGGCATTAACATATGGTTGTACACTGTAAAGGCCTGAACCCCGCAGCGCAAAGTTGCCTCATAATAAGGCGATTTACGAATACGCCCCGATGGTGTTAACTGTATCTTCTGATTCATTTCTATCCCCCTAAACAAATTTGAAGCTGCGAATTATAACACTTAAAAGTAAAGAAATATAATTAATATATGACCGTCTAATAAATAATTACATTTTTTGAGACATGTGTATAATGCGGACTTTATATTTAAAAAATTTATATTGGGGGATGTATATGGGCAAGTCATCTTTTCTGGGTGAAGAAACAATAGCGCTTCATAGCGGCTACCAACCAGATCCATCATACGGTTCTCGTGCCGTGCCCATATATCAAACAACCTCCTACGTGTTTGAAAGTGTAGATGAGGGCGCATCTCTCTTTAATATTGAAAAAGGGGGTCATATATACAGTCGTATAACAAACCCAACTGTTGCCGTGCTTGAGCAAAGGATTGCTGCCTTGGAAGGAGGCACGGGGGCAGTTTGTACAGCTTCGGGAATGAGCGCGTTGTTTGTCGCTTTTATCACCTTGTGTTCTGCGGGCGATCACATTGTTAGCGCAGCACAAATTTACGGATCAACTGCAACGCTTCTCAGGTACACACTCAAGCGTTTTGACATTGGCTGTACTTTTGTTGCCATAAATGACCCTGATGCGCTCAAAGAAGCCATTCAAGAAAACACGAAGCTCGTGTTTTGTGAGTCAATAGGAAACCCCGGACTTGAGGTTTCTGATTTGCCTGCTATATCCAACATTGCACATGAGCGTGGTTTGCCGGTTGTGGTGGACGCGACCTTTGCTACGCCCTCCCTATGTCGTCCATTTGAACACGGTGCTGACATTATTGTTCATTCAATTACTAAATGGATGGGCGGTCATGGTGTAGCTATTGGCGGAGTCATCGTTGACGGTGGTGCGTTTGACTGGGGAAAATACGGCAAGCACCCGACACTCACCGAGCCCTACGAGCCTTTTCATGGAATTAGTTTTTGGGAGGAGTACGGCCCTTCGGCGCTTGTAATGAGAATTCGCTCAGAATCTATGCGAGACTTGGGGCCCTCAATGAGTCCTCATACTGCCTTCTTATTATTGCAAGGCATAGAAACACTTAGTCTAAGGATGCAGCAACATGTTGAAAACGCCAAGCAATTAACCCGTTGGCTGCTTGAGCAGGGGCTGGTAACCTGGGTTAATCACCCCGACTTGCCTGACAATCCCACACACAGAGTTGCTGAACGGTTATTTCCAAAGGGCGCAGGGTCCATACTGTGTTTTGGTGTAAAGGGTGGACGCGATGGGGGCGGTGCGTTCATGGACGCATTAGTTCTATCCTCTAATCTCGCCAATGTGGGGGACTCTAGGACGCTTGTACTACACCCCGCTAGCACAACACATTCTCGTTTAAGCGATGAAGAAATGAAAGCAACTGGCACGAGTCCAGACCTGATCCGGGTTTCTGTTGGTATTGAGAATATTGCTGACATTATTAAGGATTTCAAGGGCGGCCTGAAAGCGGTAGAAAGGCTTTTGAAATGATCCTAACGGTAAACAATGAAAAAGCCTTTGTTGCAACTGGCGGTCAGGTTTTTGACAACAGTAAGCCAACCGTTGTTTTTGTGCATGGCAGCGGACTTGATCATAGGTTTTGGACGTTACAAACAAGGTGGTTTGCTTTTCACGGTTACTCGGTTTTTGCCCCAGACCTTCCTGGCCATAGTCTGTCTGCAGGTGTGCCTCTAGATTCAATAGAGGCGATGGGAAAGTGGTTAGTTGCAGCCCTCGATTCGGCTGGTGTTGACTCCATTCATTTAATCGGCCACTCATCGGGATTTCTCATAGCCCTTGAAGCTGCCAGCCGCCTAGACAGTCGCTTAAAAACACTAACTGCCGTTGCAAGTGCGGAGTCTATACCTGTTAATGAAGACTTAATCGTAATTGCTGAATCCTCTGCCTCAGCGGGTGCAGACCTTATGCTCAAGTGGGGCTTTGGCTCAAAAACACAACTAGGGGTTAGCGCAGTGCCCGGCATGCAGCCTATTGCTATCAGTCGACAAATAATGTCAGACAATCCATTGGCGATTGACCTTAGGGCGTGCCGTGATTACGCGGCAAGCAACGCAATGCTTAACAAGCTAAATTGTCCCACAAACGTTATCCTAGCATCTGAAGACAAAATGACCCCATGTAAGTTTGGCCTAGAATTGGCGACTCGTTTGGGTGCTAATGTGTCTCAAATTGATGATAGCGGACATTTTCTTCCAATTGAATCACCAAAAAAAACACTGGATGCAATTAAATCCTTTATCGGAAAACACACGGATTAATTAGGAAGGCCTTGACAGATGAAAAAAAATATTAAAAAAGTAGGGGTTATTGGTGCGGGCATAATGGGTGCTGGCATCGCAGGCCAAGTAGCCAACGCCGGCATTGAGGTAATTTTGCTTGACTTGCCAACTGAAGGCGAGGACGTCAATGCCCTTGCTAGAAATGGATTAGTACACCTTAAAAACCCTGAAATGCCTGGTCTTATTAGTGAAAAGGCCGAGGCGCTTATTTACATTGGTAACACGCGAGACGACCTTGGCAAGCTTGCCGATTGTGACTGGGTAGCGGAAGCTGTTGTTGAGAAGCTTGGGATAAAACAACAATTGTATAGAAGTTTGATTGATTGTTGTAATGCTGACACAATCATCACCTCAAACACCTCAACAATCCCAATTGCTTTGTTGACGAAGGGATTGCCAGATTTGTTTTGCCAACGTTTCGCCATCACCCATTTCTTTAATCCTGTGCGCTTTATGCGCTTACTTGAGCTTGTTCGAGGCAAACAAACAACCGATGAGGTTATTGACACCCTAAATGAGTTTAGTGAAAATAAGCTTGGAAAAGGTGTCATTCTTTGTAAAGATAAGCCAGGCTTTTTAGCAAATCGAGTGGGTGTTTTTGCAATCCAATGTGCACTCAACATTGCTTTTAAGATGGGTTTATCACCTGCTGAAGCTGATGCAGTATTCGGAAGACCATTTGGCTTTCCAAAAACCGGCGTTTTTGGTCTGTACGACCTAATTGGCATTGACCTAATGGTTGATGTTGCTCAAAGCCTAATCAATACTCTTCCCCAAGATGACCGTTTTCACAAATACGCCGAAACAAACGAATTTGTTGCCAATATGGTTGCTAACAGCCAAACTGGTAACAAAAACAATCACGGTTTTTATCAAGGCCTTGGACGCGACAGAAAAATGATTGATTTTGAGACCGGTGAATACACTTCCTTCACTAGGGTCAAGTCAATCTTGCTAGAAAAAAGTGAAAAGGAAGGCGTTAAAGTGTTGCTTCAAGACCGTGGTCCACACGGCGAGTTTGCCTGGAAAGTGTTGTCAGAAGTGCTTTGTTATGCTGCCTCTCTGCTACCGGATGTAACCAACAACCCTGCCCACATTGATGACGCTATGAAGCTTGGATATAACTGGACCAAAGGCCCGTTTGAATTGCTTGACAACATCGGTCATGAGTATTTTATTGATAGACTCGTAGATGAGGGGAGTCCTGTCCCAGCCTTTTTGCTAAAAAATATAGAAAAAAACTTTTACAATGTGTCAACCAAAGGCTTACAGGCGCTTCAATCAACTGGAACTTACGCCCCCATTGTACACTCCAACGGTGTGCTCAGATTTTCAGAGCTTAAACAAACATTAAAGGCTAAAAATAGCAACGCTGTAGCCAGTTGGTATGAATATAAAGAGGCCGCTATAGTTGAATTTCATTCTAAAGCTAATGCGCTGGATAGCGGCTCTTTAGACATCTTGTCGGACGCTGTTTATGAGGCCGAAAAAAGAGGGTTGAGGGGTGTTATTGTACACAACGATTCTCAGCATTTCTCATGCGGGGTTAGTCTTTGGAGTATTCGAGATTGTTTTGAAATGAATGATTATCAGAAACTTGACGACTTTCTTAAGCACTTCCAAAGCACGATGTCGCAAATGCGGAGCAGCAGCCTACCTGTGGTTTCGGCGCCTGTTGGTATGTCAATAGGTGGTGGCTTTGAGGTTGTCCTACATAGCGACCGAGTAATAGCCAACACCAACTCTGTCATGGGCCTTGTCGAGTCCTCCGTAGGCTTGATACCAGCTGGTGGCGGCTGCAAAGAAATTCTGTATCGATGGAATGAAAGGATCGGTAACACAAAACAAGCGACGTGGAACGCTTTTATGAACATTGGTCTTGGAAAGCTTGCGAACTCTCCTCTAGAAGCTGAAAAACTTGCTTTCATCAGATCTACCGACAGCTTTCATGCAAACCGCGACCACATGCTGGGAATCGCACTTTCAACCCTTAGTGAAGTGAAAAAAACACCACAAAGAGAGTCGTTAAGGTTAACCGGGGGGGAACATTTTGAGGAAATGAAGTTATGGCTATCAAAAAACCTTGAGAAGGGTATCTTAACACCTCATGATAAAACAGTTGGCATCGAGATTGCCAGAATAGTCACTGGTGGAGATTGTGTCGAGGGTGTTTTGGCAACTGAACAGGACCTCTTCACTGCAGAACGAGCTTCATTTTTAAGTTTAGCCAAGTCACCAGAAACTCAGGCACGTATCGTCAGTATGCTTGATGCAGGTCAAATCCTTAGGAATTAACTTCGTGAAAAAAAACCCAGCAAATTTTATACCCCTTACCCCTATTTCCTTTCTGCACCGCTCTGCAGATGTATTTGGCCACAAAACTGCGCTCATTTATGAGGACAAAACGCTTACATGGGGGGCTTTGAGAGAGCGCTGTGTTAGGATGGCCGCTGCCCTTGTGGGCTTGGGTGTTTCTGAAGGTGACACTGTAGCTGTTCTTGCTTTTAATACACCTGAAATGTACGAATCACATTTTTCAGTGCCAATGGCTGGTGCAGTGTTAAACACCATTAACACACGCCTAGATGCACAAACTATTGCCTATATTTTAGACGATGGCAATGCAAAAGTATTTATTGTTGATGCTGAACTTAGCGAGCTGGCTGAAGCTGCTTTAGTAAAATCTACAAATAAACCTCAGGTAATTTTGATAAACGACTCGTACGCCAACTCAAAACCAAAAATCAATATAACCGCACCAGACTACGAAAGCGTGCTCTCTAAAGGCAATACCAGTTTTGAGTGGGTGCGCCCTGAAAACGAATGGAGCCCACTCTCTCTCAATTACACGTCGGGCACTACTGGTAGGCCAAAAGGAGTTGTTTATCACCACCGTGGTTCGTATTTGATGAGCATGGGCACCGTTATTGGCTGGCAACTGCCCAACCATCCAAGGTATTTGTACACCGTGCCGATGTTTCATTGTAACGGCTGGGGGCACGCATGGACCATGGCTGCTGTTGCGGGAACAGTTGTCTGTCTCCGTACTTTTGTACCTGAGGTGGTATTCAATAAAATTGAAGAGCATGGTATTACACACTTTGGCGGCGCGCCGATTATGCTTAACATGCTGGCCAATGCGCCTGAGGGCATCAAAAAGTCTTTTGACCACACGGTTCACCTCATGACTGCAGGTGCGCCGCCGCCAGCGAAGGTGTTAGAAAAAATGAGAGCAATGGGTTTTGATGTAATGCATGTTTATGGTCTTACCGAAACCTATGGCCACATACTTCAAGCGACGCCCCAGGCAGAGTGGCAGTCAAGGTCAAGTGACGAGCAGGCCCAACTAAGATCCAGACAAGGCGTGCGCTTCCCGATGACAGAAGATGTTAGTGTTATTGACCAAGATAGTGGCGAACCAGTGCCTTTTGACGGCGAAACTATCGGTGAAATTGTCATTCGCGGCAACACCTGTATGATGGGCTACTTAAACAACCCTGACGCAACCGATGAGGCTTTTGCAGGAGACTGGTTTCACAGTGGTGATTTGGCTGTTGTGCATTCCGACGGCTATATACAGATTAAAGACCGCTCAAAAGACATTATTATCTCCGGCGGGGAGAACATCTCCTCCGTCGAGATTGAAAATGTATTGTACCAACACCCAGACGTAAATGAGGCGGCGGTTGTTGCAATGCCAGACGACCACTGGGGTGAGGTGCCTTGCGCTTTTGTTGAACTTAAACCCAACTGTAGCGCCACTGAAAGCTCCTTAATTCAATTTTGTAAAGACAATATGGCCAAATTTAAAAGACCTAAAAAAGTTGTCTTTGGCTCACTTCCTAAAACAGCAACAGGGAAAATTCAAAAACACGTCTTGCGTGCAACTTTTTCAAATCAACCAAGTAATTAAGATTATGTACACAGCCCCAGTAATTGAAATGCAGTTTCTTATAAATGAAGTGTTGTTAAAAAATAGCGATGTTGCCGAGATTACTCCCACCCTTTTAGAGGCCGCCAGCAGGCTCGCAAGAGATGAGCTTGAGCCAATTAATAAAAGTGGTGACGAACAAGGCGTATCAATTAACCAAGAGGGTGCTGTTAGGACCGCCGATGGATTTAAGGAGGCCTATCAAGAGTATGTTAATGGCGGTTGGGGGTCTTTGCAGTTCGACCCCAAGTATGGTGGTCAAGACTTGCCGTTTGTGCTTGCAGTCAGCATACAGGAGATTTGGCATGCTGCAAACTTGTCTTGGGGCCTGTGTCCGCTGCTGACTCAAGGCGCCATTGAGGCAATCAACTATGGAGCTACGGAACAGATAAAGAGTATCTATCTACCAAAGCTGATTAGTGGTAGCTGGACTGGGACAATGAACCTAACAGAACCTGACGCGGGGTCAGACTTGGGGATGCTTAAAACCAAAGCATGGCGTGAAAATGACCACTATCTTATTAAAGGTCAAAAAATCTTTATTACATGGGGTGATCACGACATGGCCGAGAACATTGCACACCTTGTTCTAGCCAAGCTTTCTGGCGCACCGGCAGGTGATAAAGGTATTTCTCTTTTCTTGGTTCCAAAAATGCTGACAGACACAGAAGGCAAGCTAGGCCAAAAGAACGACTGCAAGGCTGTTTCACTTGAAAAGAAAATAGGCATACATGGCTGCCCAACTTGCGTTATGAGTTATGGCGAAAAATCTGGCGCGGTAGGCTATCTGATTGGACAAGAAAATAAAGGACTGGAGTGTATGTTTGCGATGATGAATAACGCTCGCCTTACAGTCGGCCTTCAGGGTGTTTCAATAGCGGACCGAGCATGCCAGCAAGCGCTTGCATATTGTAATGACAGAATACAAGGTGTTGCGCCTGGCTTTAAAGAGCCCGGCCCAATTATCAGACACCCAGACGTAAAACGCATGCTGAGCCTTATGCAGGTTCTTACGGATGGTGCGCGCTCCTTGACCTATTATGCCTGTGCGGAAGTTGACCAATCCAAAGCAATAAGCACAACCAAAAAAGCTGAGATGCATAAACGCAGAGTTGGCCTGTTGACGCCCTTGGTTAAGGGCTGGTGTACTGAGATTGGGCAGGAGGTTGTGAATCTCAACATCCAGTGCCACGGTGGTGCTGGTTATATTGAAGAAACCGGTGCTGGTCAATTGTTTCGTGATGCCCGAATTCTGCCCATATACGAAGGCACGAATGGCATTCAGGCGATGGACTTGGTCTTTCGAAAAGTGGTAAACGATGACGGTTGTGCGATTAAAGAACTCATTCAAGAAATGACTTTGATCGACACCAGCACGCTCACCACCTTTCTCACTAAAATGCAAGCAGAAAGCTATAAACAAGCCGTCGAAGCATTAGAGGCGACCGCAAATCTTATACTAAACAACAAGAGCAACAAAAAACTGCTGGGTGGTATTGCGTTTGATTTTTTAATGATGGCCAGTGTAATCACCGCGGCTTGGCGACTAATTGAAAGCGCCACTGCGGCTAAAATAGACGGCATTGACGATAAATACTCTCAAGAGTTTATATTTGACCGACTCTCAAATGCGGCTACTTTTATTAATACCGTGCTTCCCCGTTATCAGGCACACCATTCAATAATTTTGTGTCTAATGGATAAGCCGCCTGGTTAGGCTATGATTAAAAAAGGTTACAGTGGCCTTTGCCAAAGCTTTAGCGTAAACAATGTATTTAATATACTGGACGGCTTTTTGTATGCCAAAACTTATGGGTAAAGAAATTATTACAAAACAACTGCGTGGCAGGCCTAAAAAGAATCTAAAAGAGACTGAAGAAAACCACCTTTCTCTATTATTTGCCGGTGTTTCTCTTTTAACTCAGAAAGGTTTTGAGGCAACAGGGTTGGATGAGATCACGAAGAATGCGGGCTTGCCCAAAGGCTCTTTTTACGCCTATTTTGGCAGTAAAGAAATATTTGGCCTAGCCGTGATTGACGCTTACAGTGATTTTTTTACCAAAATGCTAGATCGGTCGTATTTAAACGAGGCCCGTACACCGTTAGAGCGTATTGGCGACTTTATCATAGAGGCGCGCTCTAATATGGCGCGACATGATTATAACCGGGGTTGTTTGATTGGCAACCTTGGCCAAGAAATAAACACCCTTCCGGATGTTTTTAGACAACGACTCAGCGATGTGTTTTACAAGTGGCAAAAAAAGACAGAAACTTGTTTATTGGCTGCTCAGGCTAGGGGTGAAATACCGCCATATATTAATTGCACTGCAAAAGCCGAACTTTTCTGGATTGGTTGGGAGGGCGCCGTTTTAAGGGCGAAACTGGAGCGTCGCGCTAGGCCTTTAGACGTCTTCAGACTAGATTTTGAAACTGGGCTCAAAAAATAGCCAGTTATTTTTCCTCGGATATAGAAAATTTAATACGGATTTTATAAGCAAAAAGAACAAAAGAGCCTTCACCTAGCTTTGCGCAGCCCAAAGGAAAAGCCCTATGATAAATAAACAAAAAAGCATTATTAACTAACTTTTGCCACACATATAAAAGTATGGGATAATGCTTTGCTTTTAACGATAACAACAAAGGCGTTATTGTTAAATAAAAAACGCAAGCATTTAACTTTTGTTGGTGCTTGATTATTTAACGTATCACACAGAAGCCCCCAATAACAATCAGGGTGCCCTTTAATAAAGGGGTTGGTTGTTAGGCGATGTGGAAGAGGAAGTCAAAAGACTTCTTGAACCCAGGAGAAAAATATGGCGAAAGCGTCAATGAAGAAAATGTTAGAGGCCGGTGTACATTTTGGTCACCGCAGCCGTTTTTGGCACCCAAAAATGGAACCTTTCATCTACGGAACGCGTAACGGTGTTCACATCATCAATCTAGAAAAAACACTGCCTCAGTTCAATGATGTATTGAACTTTGCGAGCAAGACTGCAGCTGCTGGCGGCTCTATTCTTTTTGTTGGCACAAAAAGAGCGGCAAGCGACATCATTAAAGAAGAGGCTATCCGTTGTGGTATGCCTTACGTCAACCATCGCTGGTTAGGTGGAATGATGACCAACTACAAAACCATTAAGGCCTCAATCAAGCGCCTTAAAGACCTTGAATTCCTAGCAGAAGAGAACTTCACCCAGTTCAATAAAAAAGAAGCTTTGATGATGTCCAGAGAGATGGAAAAACTTGAGCGTAGCTTGGGTGGCATCAAAGATTTGGGCGGCATTCCTGATGTTGTTTTTGTGATTGACATTGGTCATGAAAAAAATGCCGTTCGTGAAGCGCGCACATTGCACTTGCCAATCATTGGTGTTGTTGATACAAATCACAGCCCTGACGGCATTGACTACGTTATTGCTGGCAACGACGACTCTATTAGAGCAATCGGTTACTATGCGAGAGAAATTGCAAACGCTGTACTAGAGGCAAAAGCCTCTCTTGCCACCCCAAAAGCCTCTCCAAAAGCCACGGCCAAAGCAAGCACTAAACCCGCTGCAAAAAAGCCTGCAGTAGACAAGACGCCAGCCCCTGAAGCCTCTCCAAAAGCCACGGCCAAAGCAAGCACTAAACCCGCTGCAAAAAAGCCTGCAGTAGACAAGACGCCAGCCCCTGAAGCTGTAGCCCCTGCTAGCGAGCCTGTAACAGCCGAAGTTGTTGCTGCGCCAGCTGACGAGACAACTACTGAAAGCAAAGAAGCGTAATAACAGGAGATTAAATATGGCAATTACAGCCGCTTTAGTTAAAGAACTAAGAGAAAGAACAGGTTCAGGCATGATGGACTGCAAAAAAGCCCTGATGGAAACTGATGGCAATATGGAAGAAGCAATCGACCTAATGCGTGCGTCAGGCGCCGCAAAAGCCGCTAAAAAAGCGGGTCGTATTGCATCTGAAGGCCTTGTAAACGTTTCTTTGAGTGATGACAAAAAGACCGCCATTATTTTAGAGGTTAACTCTGAAACTGACTTTGTAACCAAGGGCGACGCCTTCATTGGCTTTGTTAACACATTGGGCGCTTTGGCGCTTAAAAATCAGCCGGCGGACATCGAGGTATTTTTGACTCAAAAACTAGAGTCTGGTGAAACTGTTGAAAAAGCAAGAGAAGACATTATCGCTAAAGTTGGTGAGAATGTTTCTGTTAGACGTGTTCAAACAATCACAACAAGTGATGGCGTTATCGGCGCATACAAGCACGGTGAGCGAATTGCTGTGGTAAGTGTGCTTTCGGGAAATGATGCTGACTTAGCGAAAGACGTTGCAATGCATATTGCCGCCTCTAAGCCAGAATGCATTAGCGAAGACCAGCTCTCTGCCGACCTTCTTGAAAGAGAAAAGGCAATCTTTATCGAGCAAGCCAAAGAAAGTGGCAAACCTGACAACATCATTGAAAAAATGATTGTTGGTAGAATGAGAAAGTTTGTTAATGAAGTGACGCTGTACGGCCAATCTTTTGTTAAAGACCCCGACACAACGGTTGGCAAGCTTGTGAAAGCAAACAATGCCGAAGTTGAGTCTTTTGTTCGTTTCGAAGTAGGCGAAGGCATCGAAAAGAAAGTCGATAACTTTGTTGAAGAAGTAATGGCGCAAGCGCAAGCATAGTTTTTTCGCCCAAGTACTGAAAAGGCGCCAATGGCGCCTTTTTTTCTGTGAAGGCTATAAGTCTTGCTTGCTTTTGATAATCAACTTCATAATGGCTGGCATTAAGAAAAAGTCGGCCAGCAGTGCCACCAGGATCGCACTTGCTGTCAAAATGCCGAAATTAAACATGTTGTTCATACTGGAAAACGTCAACACCAAAAAGCCCAGCGCCAAAACAATAGAGGTTAGGGTGATGGCTCTTCCGGTGCCCATTAATGTTAGCTCTACTGCCTTATCAACATCGTTATACTGCATTTCATAGCGCCTGAAATTGTGCATAAAGTGCACCGTATCATCAACAGCTAAGCCCAATGCTATAGCGCCAATGAGTAATGTAAACATGTCCAGTGGCATTTTGAAAATCACCATGATCATTGCCAGAAACAGGATTGGCAGCAAGTTCGGTATCATGCTAATCAAACCAATCTTTATGCTACCAACCAACAGCATCATCAACACTGTAATCAACGTAAAAGCCAATAAATAGCTAATTGCACTACTGTATATAGCTTGCTCAAAGATGACTGTCATCAGTGTACCAATCCCGGTAAAGGTGACGGTTGCCAAGCCTTCAAACTCACGGTCAAAATACACTTGCGCCCTATCAATAAATGCTTTGCCTTCAAGCGAGTCGTTCCAAGGCACTTTAAGTGTTATTCGTGCCTTTGAATAACTGTCGTCCACAAATTCATTAAGATCATTATTACCGCTACTCTCAAAAAGCAAAAACTCTTGGGCAATTAAATCTGCGTCATCTGGTATGGAGTAAAACTCAGGCCTATTTTCATTCAACGCTCGGTTAGTTTCTTTAATAATATCAACAAAACTAATAACCTTGCCGACAAACATATCGCCGGTAGCAATTGTATTGATGTTGTTAGCTATTTTGTCAATTGCTCGTAAAACGGCTGGATTGTATAGGCCGTTTGTCTCTTGGGTGTCAATAATGACCTCGAGTGTTAGCGAGCCATTAAGAGTTTGATCAACCGTTTCTGTGGCAATGCGGGCAAAATTATCTTCCGGCAACCACTTTAGTGGATGATGGGAAAATTTGAGTTGTGTGGCAAAAAAAATGGCGCAAACAATTAGCACTGAACTGGTGATAACAATTAGTTTTGCTCGGCCTGTGGCAAACTTACTAATACCCAAAAGCCCCCGATCCATAAAAGTAAAGCCGTTGTCATTAGTTTTTATTTGGCGACTAACTATTTTAACGGATGAGATAAGTGCCGGCAGAAACACCATAGTAAACAATAGACCCAACAAAACACCGCTACTGGCAAAGCGACCAAGATCTGCCACAGGCGACACACCAGAGAAAGAGAAGGACCACAAGCCCGCAGCAGTCGTTAGTGATGTCATGGCTATAGCTAAGCCCGAATGCCCCATCGCATAACGCAACGATGCTTTTTTATTGTTTGTTTTGTCATAATCTTTATAGAATATAGCCAGCAAATGGATGCTGGCACTGGTCACTACGGCCAATAAAAAGGTTGGCATGATCTGGGTGACCATGGTGAAGGGAGTTGAGAAGGCTGCCATCAACGCGAGTGTGGATACCAACGTTAGGGCTACACAACATAAGGGCAATAATACACCCGACAGTCGCCTAAAAAGGGCAAACAGGACGACCATAATGATAACCATCATCAGGCTGATAAAAGTCTCAGCATCACTACTTAATGCCTGCTTAAAGATTCCAGCGATGGCTGCAGAGCCAGTAATATAGATTACAAAATCTTCGGCATCATAACGTGACATGACTTGTTGCGCCATTATGATTATCTCGTCATTTTCGGCGTCACTAAGATATGCTTTGGGCGCAGATTCAACAGTTGAGTCCACTTCAAAACTAAAGTCCAATTCATCCTCAAAATCCAACTCGCCAAGTGCATCGCCCTCAATTCCCCCAGCATAGGTTTGGGTGTCAATGGTGATGACCGTCATCGTGTAGTCCTCACTATAGAGCAGGTTGTCAAAAAGCTTATTAGCGGTAGCGGTTTTCTTCAATGCATCCACGGCTATTTGTGTTGTGGGCAGTTGATTAATTAAAGGCTCAACAATCAATTCACCCTCAACACCATAAGTATTTCTGGCATTAATTAATGAATTTACTTTTTTAATATAGGGCAGCTCCGCTTCTAAAGCTTCGTGAAAGCTCTCAAGTTTATGCAGAAAATCAATATCAAATATGTTGCTTGTTTTGATCGCCAACAACACTTTCTCATCTCGACCAAACTGGTCTCTAAAGACATCATAGGCGATACGCATTGGGTCGGACTTGTGCAAAAAGCCCTCGGTTGAGGTGTCCATGGTCAATGATGGCAGCTGCCAACCAAGCGCTGCGACAGAAAGCAACACTAAAAATATTGTTTTTTTTGAATTCTCAAAAACCCAGTCAGAAAAATCTTCAAATTTTTTCTCGGTTGATAATCGCCAATTCATTGTTTTTCGATTGGGCCCATTATGCTATTTTTTGGAATTATACACAGAAGATCTACTGAATTCTCTCACCACGGAATATTAAAAATTATTTTTACACCAATCTTGTATCTCAACACAAGTCGCATTTAAGCTCTCGGACTTTTGTTTTCCGCGACCCACAATCACGTTCCACTGCAACGTTAGGCCGGTCTTGGTTAGCGGCACACAAACCAGTTCTCCGCTTGCTAAATATGGTTGTATTGCCCAACGACTGAGTATGCTCAAACCCATCCCAGCACGCACCAATTCAATCACCGCGTCAGTCAAACCCGCACGAATGTATTTTGAGGGGCGGCATCTCGCTGGGCGCCATAACAACTCCTGCTCAAAGCCCGCCTCCTCAACAACAGAGTAGGTAATAAAAGGGTCATTTAAAAAGTCTGAAGCTAGCAAATACTCACGATTTGCTAGCGGATGGCTTGCTGGACAGATAGCCACAAGCTCATCAACAAACAAGGGGTGTATGTCCACAGATTTAGAGTTGGGCGTGCCCGCAGAAATACCCAAATCAACATCACCATCGATCACGCTTCGTATTGGCGTCTTTGCAGTGTCTGCAACAAATTCAAAATGAAGTTTTGTTTTTTTCTGTTGTAGGTTTTTAAGAATTTCTGGCAACCATCGATAGCAGCTATATGCGTAGGTGCCGATACGAAGAATTTCCATGGGCTCCGACTCGTCTCGATTTAGCAGGGTTGTTTCCACAAGACTGGCGTCCTTGAGAATTTTTTCCGCGGTATCTGCAAGAAACTCTCCGGCTGCAGTCAAACTCAGTTTGTGCCCGGTTCTGGCAAATAATTTACGCCCCAGGCGACGCTCAGCTTCGGCTATTTGATGACTTACGGCGGGTTGCGTTAAATTCATAGACACTGCGGCAGCGGACACGCTGCCGTGCGTACGTATTGCAAGAACCATTCTATAGTGACTCAGTTGAAGTCGCAACATATATTAGATTTATTTATATAAAATTCAATTATTATTAATTATACATAAGGATTGCAACTACCTATAATAAGGTCTTTAATAATTGATATTGATGAATAAGCATGCAACCAAAATATATTTCACCAGAGAGTCGAGGTCACGAAACTGTAATGGCATTCAGGAGAGAGATGAATCAAAATAAAAAAAAGGTTGCACTGGTCGCCGGCGCTTGTGACGGAATTGGTCGAGCAGCCGTGCACAAATTTGCCTCACAAAGGGTATACGCATGAGACGAGGACGATCAAAGGAAAAAAGAAAGATAGAGAGCTTTCGTCAAGCGCCCTATCGCCAGCTACAGAATCCCTATAAGCCGATGGAAATTTTTTCGGAAGACGAAATTGAGTCTATTCACCAGGCCTCACTCACGGTATTGCGCAACACTGGTATGGACATCCAGTCCCCGCGCGCAGTAGAAATACTGAGATCCGCTGGCGCAGACGTGGATCCCGATGGTCAGCGAGTGCGCTTTGACTCCGATTTTATTATGGAGAAGATCTCAACAACGCCAAGTGAGTTTACACTTCATGGTCGCCATGCTGAGCGACACGTTAATGTTGGTGGTCGAAGTGTGGTTTATTCTATTGTCGCAAGCACGCCTAATGTTTCCGATTTGGACAGGGGCAGAATACCAGGAAATTTTGAAGATTATTGTAACTTGATTAGACTTGGCGAGCACCTTAACACAGTGCACGCTCACGGCGGCTATCCTGTTGAGCCTTGCGACGTAGATGTTAGTATTCGCCACCTCAAGGCGGTTTCAGCAATGGCGCGACTAAGCACCAAGCCTCTGCACGGTTACGCCCTTGGCAGTGAGCGCATGTTGGATGCAATCGAAATTGTGCGTATCTCTAGAGGCATCGATGAAGCCACACTGCTGAAAGAGCCTTCGCTGACAACGGTGGTGAACTCCAACTCGCCGCTGGTCTATGACAAAGCGCTGCTCGAGGGCGCAATCGAGATGGCTCTACGTAACCAGCCTGTGATTTACACCCCGTTTACTTTAGCCGGCGCAATGGCGCCAATTACTATTGCTGGGGCCCTTGTGCAACAAAATGCCGAGGCATTGGCTGGCCTCGCCTTTCATCAATGTGTCAGGCCAGGTGCGCCTGCTATCTATGGCAGCTTTACTTCCAACGTTGATATGAAGTCTGGTGCGCCGGCTTTTGGCACACCAGAATACACTCAAGCCACCATTGCCTCGGGCCAGTTAGCGAGAAAATACAAAGTGCCCTTGCGAGCCTCAAACGCGAACGCCTCGAATGCACCCGACGAGCAAGCAACATACGAATCGCAAATGTCGTTATGGGCGTGCCTATTGGGGCAAGTGAACTGGGTTAAGCACGGCTTAGGCTGGATAGAGGGGGGTCTCTGCGCTTCATATGAAAAGCTTATCCTTGATGCTGAAATGATTCAAATGATGATGGCCTTTATGCAGCCAGCAAAAATTAATGAATCAACACTGGCTGTTGAAACAATAGCCGAGGTAGGGCCCGCAAATCATTTCTTCGGTGCAGCGCAAACTATGGAAAACTACGAGAGCGCTTTTTATAGCCCGCTGCTGTCCGATTGGCGTAATTTCGAATCATGGCAGGATGCCGGCTCTGAAACGGCCACGCAACGCGCCAATAAAATTTGGAAGCAAATGCTCAAAGACTACGAAGAGCCAAAACTTGATGAGGGCATTAATGACGCACTCAGCGCCTTCGTTGACAAGAGAATTGCAGAAGGTGGTGCGGCACCGCTCTAAGTAAACACCTCTGCCAGCTTATGGAATTTCTATGGTCTTTTCCTGTTCCTTACGAACCTTGTTGATTTTTATTGTTCTACGCGCAACATAGAGACCACTCGCAACAACCAAAGCAAGGCCGACAAGCCCCTGATTACTTGGTAAAAAATCAAAGAATAGGTAACTGAGGATAGTGGCGCCTACAATCTCAAAATAATTAAAGGGGCTAAGCTCTGATGCCGTTGCATATTCAAAGGCCTTGATGAGTAAAAAGTGCCCAGTAGCGGCAACAAGGCCCATTGAGGCCATCAGCAACAGCGCTGTTGGGCTGGGAGTAACCCAGACAAATACAACCAAAGGGCTGAGAACGACTGTGCCGACCAAAGCAGTATAAAACAAGGTAAGCAAAGGTGGTGCACTCAAACTAAGTTTTCTTGTTGAGATAATATAAAAAGCATAACACACGCCCGCCCCCAGACCTAATAGCAAGCTTGGTTGAAATTGTTCGGTATCGGGTTGAAGAGCAACCACAATTCCCACAAAGCCAAACAGTACACCAGTCGCAATGGTGGCGTCAAAACGCTCGCCCAAAATCAAAGGCGCCAGTATTGCCACAATCAAAGGCGACACAAAAAGCATTGTAAGCACATTCGGTATTGGGTTTGACTGAATTGCCGCAAAGAAAAACAAGGTAGCAAAGGTAAGCATCAGGCTACGAAGCAGCTGAATACGTGGACGGTTGGGCATGCGCCACCAGTGTAATTTATTCCAAATCAACAATGGCAATAGCCAAAGCGTATGAAACACAAACCTCGCCCAAGTAACCTGTAACACCGGGTAATCCTCTGTCAACATTTTTGCCAGAATATCCAGCATGGGGATGACCAACATTGCACCTAACATTAGGCCAATACCAACAAGTGGCTGATTTGTCTTTGAGTTCATTTTTTACACGGCAAAATTTAGGCGATTGTACAATAAGTCGCCAACAAAGTGTTTTGATTGTTTTAAGATGGTGCCCAAGGAGAGACTCGAACAATCATCTACAACCCTTGGTACTAAGGGTTTCATGAAATAACACTGTTAAAATTGTACTGATTCTTGTACTACTTGATTGCATTTGCTTCTTGTTTCAACACTCAATCAGTAAGATGAATTGTACCGAACCAATGGCTTAGTTAGTTATTTACTATATTTTTAATAAAGATTTAATAGGAGCTACTAAACTGTGTCGTGTAAGTCATTGATTTAACAGGATAAATAACCATAGTAAATACAGGGGTATTCACCATCCCTCGCATATTTATTTACGCTTTTAGACTGAAGGCAACACCTACTATTCCTTGGTGATAATCTGCGATACATACACCCTTAATACCCCTCTAAGAGCATGGTTTGAGCCTGTTTCTACCCGTTAGCAATCCCTTGTTTTGGTTGGCTTTGGAAGCACATGGGGGGACCCATCCGGCCGTGTTTGAGATTATTGTTATACCCTCCCTCACACAACAAACCAACTTTCAATAACGCCCTCTATTATTGAGCCGATAGACCGTTCTGTTATACGCTACCAGTAAAGTTATTCCTTGACTTAAGCAATGCCCTTCCTAGATACACTCAGAGCCTACAGAGTGTTATATCTAGGTCAAAGTTCATTGAAGTCCATCGAGGGTTTATCTAGACCTTTTTGGGTGGAACGGCCGCTTCTTTGGTTGTAAAATTTTTACCATTTTCACACTCGCTTCACCTCCTAGGCAATTCATCCATCAACTCAGTAATAAATTAGCTCACCCCCTTTCCCACATAACGTCATGGTTTGTTAAAAAAGAGAAACAACGGCACTCAATAATGTTAAATTAGGACTTGCATTTGGTAGAGTCAATGAGATTAGTCAAGTATTGAAGAACAAAGATTTGAATTTAACCACGTATAAACATATACATTATTAAACAATTCATTATATATTCCATATATTGGACCAAAGTTCTATTAATTGAGAATTATATTAATCATATGTATTAATTTATGTATACTGAACCTTGATTAATCATATGAAGAATGTGTAAACGTTTTTTCATATGGAATCAAATGGTGTTTATTTAAAATTTATAGGAGAGTTAAAATGAAACATATATTTAAATTAAATATGGCTCTTGCTCTAGCCGGTATCTTGGCTGGAACTTCTGCTATTGCTGGAACAATTGTTATCAATGGTGACACTTCTGATCCAGCGCCAAAAGCTGCATTTCAAGCAGTTATTGATGGATTTGAGGCTGAAAACCCAGATGTAGATGTTGTTCTTAATATATTTGACCATGAGGGTTACAAAGCTGCTATTCGCAACTTTTTAACTGCTGATGCACCAGACATTGCGTTCTGGTTTGCAGGTAACAGGATGGCACCATACGTTGAGGCAGGCTTGTTCGCACCAATCGATGATGTTTGGGCTGACCAAGGTCTTTACTCATTAATGAAAACATCTGCACCATCTATGACTATTGATGGTAAAAAATGGGGCATTCCTTACACTTACTATAACTGGGGTGTTTACTACCGTCAAGATATCTTTGAAAACTTAGGTATTGCTGTTCCTAAAACTTGGGATCAATTCATCGCTGCTGGTGAAACACTCAAAGCTAATGGGGTTACACCAATCACTATTGGTACTAAATGGTTATGGACTGCAGGTGGTGTATTTGATTACCTAAATCTAAGAACAAATGGCTATGACTTCCATATGGCTCTTACTAGAGGTGAGATCGCTTGGACTGATGATCGTGTTCGCGCAACGATGGCTAACTACAAGCAATTGATTGATGGAGACTTCTTCCTTAAAAATCATGCGGCTTTGAGCTGGCAAGAGGCGCTTGCTCCTATGGGTAACGGTGAAGCAGCTATGTACATTATGGGTAACTTTACCGTTGCTCCATTGCGTGAGCTGGGTCTAGATGACACTAAGCTAGGTTTCTTCCAATTCCCAGAGATTACTCCAGGAGTTCCTATGGCTGAAGAGGCACCTACTGATACTATTCACCTGACTGCAGGTGCAAAGAATCCAGTTGATGCTAAGCGCTTCTTGGCTTATGCTGCTCGTGCAGATGTTCAAACGTCTTGGAATGCAGCACTTGGTCAGTTACCTACCAATGCAGCTTCTGGTGTTGCTGATGATAAGTTCTTGAATGCTGCGTTTAGTATGCTTAATAATGATGCTCCAGGTGGTGTTGCTCAGTTCTTTGACCGTGATGCACCGGCAGAAATGGCTTCTGCTGGAATGGAAGGCTTCCAAGAATTCATGGTTCATCCAGGGCGTCTTGAAGCAATCTTACAGCGTTTAGAGAAAGTTCGCCAACGAGTTTATTAATTAATAAACTGATTTCTCCGTTCCGCGTTCAAGTATTCTTGAACGCGGGACTTTTATATATATGATTGGGAATATGCATGTATTCTTATTGGAAAAACAACCAGCTCAAGCTGTCACCGTGGCTTTTTCTTGCTCCAGGTATCTGCATCTTTTTTCTTTATGTTATATTCCCGATATTTCAATCTGTTAGTTTAAGTTTCTATCAGTGGAATGGGCTAGGTTTAAAAACCTATATTGGCCTGAGTAATTATGCAGAGCTTTTAGATGATCATGCATTCTACACATCTCTAAAAAATAATGTTATTTGGTTGGTATTGTGTCTGCTAGCTATTCCAGCAGGATTGTTTGCAGCTCTATTCTTGAATCAAACAGTCTACGGTATTCGTGTTTATAAGTCCCTATTTTTCTTTCCATTTGTAATTTCCCAAGTAGTAGTAGGTCTAGTTTTTACTTGGTTCTATGACCCTTCAAATGGCTTGTTAAATGTAGTTCTTGAAACCTTCGGATTTAATCCTGTAGCAATCTTGGCTGATGAAGATTATGTTACTTATGGAATTATTGCTGCAGGTCTGTGGCCGCAAACTGCTTACTGCATGATACTTTATCTAACTGGCTTAAATTCAGTTGACACAGAGCAAATTGAAGCTGGTCGAATTGATAATGCCAGAGGCTGGCGAATGTTGTGGTACGTTATCTTACCTCAACTCAAACCTGCAACCTTTATTGCTATTGTTGTAACAGTTGTTGGCGCTCTAAGATCATTTGATTTAATTTCTATTATGACTAGGGGTGGACCATGGGGCTCTAGTCGAGTTTTGGCTTACTATATGTACGAGAAGGCGTTCTCAGAGTACGGCTATCGCATGGGTTACGCCGCCGCTATTGCTGTTATTTTACTGGCTATTATGATGATTTATATTGCAGTTATCCTTTATAGGATATACCGCGATGAGAGGAGTGGT
>ERZ813253.172-NODE-172-length-25657-cov-28.438582_pt1 | contig 25657 bp, 14 predicted proteins | sample MGYA00520893_ERZ813253 | MGnify/ENA primary metagenome ERZ813253 (study PRJEB31669, sample SAMD00080414) | marine metagenome | biome: oceanic hadal pelagic zone biome; feature: marine hadalpelagic zone; material: sea water | place: Pacific Ocean:Izu-Bonin Trench...
CCTATGAATTAATTGCGTTAATAATTGCTTTTCTAAATCGTTTTTCAGGCTGCTCGCCTTCCCAGAAATCTACAACTTCTCCGCTGGTTTTTCCGTATAGAATTGTAAAAGGCAAAGCGCCGCTCCAATCCTTATGAATACCGTTGATAAATTCTTGATCTTTTTCATCTTTTATAAATGTGGTCCAGGTGACCCCTTGATCTTTTAAGAATGATAAAACTTTATCCTCTTCATCCAGCCAATCCACGCTGATAAAGTATACAGCCAGGTCATTTTCATATTCATCTGCCATATCAACGATCATTGGAAATTCAGCCACGCACGGCTCGCACCACGTCGCCCAAACGTTTAAAAGAACCGCATGATTAGCTTTATCGGATGCTATTGTTTTATGTATGAATGCTGCTGTGGTGTGGTACAGATCTGGCTGCTCGCAGCTAAAAAGTATCAGTGATATTGTAATTAAATATCTAAACATTTGCGGGAACGCCTGGGAATCGAACCTAATAAACTCACAACAATATTTGAATTTAGAGAAAAATGTGACCATTTTGGTTCGATTAATCACTCCTATTACCAGACCCTCACAAACAAAAAACCCCGCTATTGGGCGGGGCTTATTATTATTAAAAGATTAATACCATCGTGTCAAACTTTATTTATTTAGTTTTAGTTATAGTCTTCATTATTGTCGCCACAACACGATTAAAGATCCATCCTTTCTTAACACTCCTTGTGGCTGTAAATATTACGATAGATAGTAAAACGGTTGTTCACCTGCGGGTTTAGCGAATATAAACAATAACCGGGGATGGAAAATCCATGTCCGTTTATCATCTCGCGCCCCTTGCGTTACCATTCCTATTACAAAAAACAGAGAATTTGTAGAGAGAATCATTCATTTTCCTTCATCAATTGGTATCGTCGTTACCTAGTTAATGAAAATTTTGATCTATTTTATGGGAATTCGTGTTAACCAGCAGGTTTGGAAAAATGTAGAATAAGCAGAGAATCGACTCTCTCTTTGTTAACCAAGGCCGAATTCTTTTTTTTACCTTGTAAAATAATAACTGGTTAACAGTCATCAGGTGCGAATTGGGAGAGGCGGGAGGAGATGTGGCGAGAACTAAAACAATAAACTATCAAGGGACTGTGATCGCTTGACTTTTTCTATAGAAAAATTGGACTTGATCAAATTGTCAATATCTAAACAAAATGGTTATATCTCAGTATGGATTTAGTTTTTGGAAGGGACAGTACACGAGAATTGCACAATGCAGACAATAAGTAAATTAAGTATAGTTGATACTCTCTTCATAATTACTCCAAAAATTAGTTCAACGACTAATATACTTCACAGTCAATTTCAATGGTAATGGCTTACATTGGTGCTTTATTGCCAATATTATGCCAGTATCTTATCTGCCACTGATTCGCTTTAGCTATCGAGAGCATCTCCTTCCTAGGATTAATTACAACAGGATAACCCACTTTTTCCAGAAGTGGAACCTCTGTAATACTATCGGCAAAATACGTGACTCTATCGAGATCAATTTTCCTTTTTGAGCATAAATCATCCGCACTCTTAAACTTTGCCTCTTTCATTAGGAGGGGTCCATCAATTCTTCCCGTAAAATAACCATCCTCAATTTCAGGTTCTGTCGCAATTAGTCTACTTACACCTAATGATTTAGCAATTGGATTTGCAATAATCCGATTAGTCCCAGTTAACAAAATTGTATCGATTTCATCATGATTAAATTTATCAATCACATTTCTTGCTTGTAGATAAATAAGCTTTCTAACCCGTTGTTCGAAATGTCTATCTGCAATTGTTCGAATTTCAGCGATAGATCGACCTGCAAATTCGCTCAATTGAAATTCTATAAATTCAATTATGGGTGTGCGTCCCTTCTTATAGAGATCCAGGAATCGATCTGCTTCATCACGATGGGCAGGGGGGGCAAAGCCTTCGTCAACTAAGAAATATTTCCACGAATGGTCACAATCAATACCTAGTACAGTGTGATCCATATCGAATATGGCGAGTTCTATCAAAATAGCACCATTTTCTTGGTCTGCACAAACTCACCCTCTTGCCCGCTGTTTATCTGGCGGGCCTGTATCTGATAAAGGTAAATCCCAGCACTGACTGGCATGCTGTAGTCATTGGTAGCATCCCAGATCACTGATCTGTAGCCTGCATCTTGGGTTTGATTTACCAGTGTTCTTACTTCTCTGCCAAGTATATCATAGATGGTTATGTTAACCAAAGCATCTTCGGGTAAATCATAGTGTAGCGTAGTGGTAGGGTTAAAGGGATTGGGGAAATTCTGGTGTAAAACAAATTTATTTGGTAGTGAGATATCTTCAGTCAAGTCAGTGCCAACCGTTGCGCAGGATTCATCCTTCAGAACCTTTAAAAATAGATCATCAAAATAGCTGTCATTATCCGTACCTGCGTGTCGTGTTCCGGTAAGGGTGTATTTTATTTCCCGTGTTCCCGGTGGAATGAGAATTGAAGTATTAAATTCTGTCCAAATACTGTTTAAGGTCGTAAGGGATTCACTTGTGCCTAAAACGTCATTATCCTCATTTAAAAAGGAAATATGTATTTCCGGCTGATCACTACCGCTCCAGTTAGATAAATATCCACCAAAAACAGTGGTGGCAGCGGAATCATCAATACAATCGGAGAATTCTGAAACATCAATCATCTGATACACTTCCGCGTATGGACTCTCATTACATAATCCTCCTACACAAAAATAATATTGCCCTGAGTGGGGTGTTACTCCACTGCATTGATGAGCTTCCAAAGATTCAAAAATTCCTTCTTGAACAATCCAGCCGGTAATCCCTGATTCTCCTCCTGGATTTACCACAATATTATCAGAGTACATGGATCCCCCGGTGGTAAATGACTGAGGTTCAGACCATTCGCTCCACATCAGACCGCGGTCCCGGTATCGTACCCGCCAGCAATATTCAGTATATCCATTCAGCCCTATTATCATTTCCTTTGTCAGATCATTTCCTTCCTGTGTATTTTGGTAATAAAACCAATTCTCATGGGATTCATAAATGTCCCTCACAGGATTTGTGAAATTATCACAGTCGTTCGAAATCTGCCAATGGGAATAGCCGTGTTCATCTTGGTCAGAATCGGCATACCCGCTACCCCAAAGCCAAAGGGTATCTGGATTGACACCATTGCCAAGTGGATAGATGGGATTCGGTGTTGAAGGAGGATCGTTAAAGGTTCTAATGGTGAATTCATCTCGTAATTCATTATCCCTAAAAAGATTCTCATTCCCCCGGCTAATCCGTTTTACAGTGAATTGCGGATTATCTCCGGCGGTAATATCCACAACCACAAATCCCCATTCATCCTGAGACACTGAAAATTCATCGTAATCCGCCTGAGCATACTCCCCCCAGTAATCGATATTGCCTCCAGCCGTTGCCACATTGATCATGACATGTTGATGATCTTTAGATTGGCCCCGTGAATATCCGTGGGTATGCCCGAAAAAATGGATACTGGGTTTTCCACAATCGCTGGTGAACTGTTCCAGTCTTTCTATAACTTCTCCGGTGAAATCTGTTTCCCCGGGGACCCATAATTCAGATTTATGGGGATGATGGAGTTGTGCAAAAACAAAATCAATGTTTGGATCAATGCAGGCTTCTTCCAACACATCTTCAAGCCAATCTAACTGGACGTTTAATTGGTAATCCCAGTTCGAGTCCAATCCAATGATACGAACATTCGAAAAATCTGCCCACCACCAATGTTCCAAATATCCGGGCGACCCATTAGCGGGAAGATTGAAATACCGGAAATAATAAGGTGTATTATTTTCATGATTCCCCAATACCGGATAAAGTGGTACATGGGAGAAAAGTGGATTAGACGGTTCAAAAAAGTGGCCTGCCCATTGGCCGTGTACTAACCCATCATCAACGAGGTCGCCAGCAATAAGTACCAGGTCTAATTCTTCTGAAAGATGAGTACTATCGTTAATTCCAAGATACGAAAGGATTCCGTCATTTATGATTTCTTCAAATTTATAATAATTTGAATTATCCTTCTGTGGATCACTCATGGCAACCAATCGAATAGACGATTCAATCTCAACATCAGTGGGGGTAATGAAGTCATATATTTCAGATTCCAGAGTTCCCGTAACTGATTTGTAATAATATCTGGTGTTTGAATTTAAACCAGTAAGATAAACATCATGAATTTTATAATTACCTGTATTGGAAATTGCGACACCGTTTGTAGTTATTCCCAATGATTCTGTCTCGCCCCAGCGAACAATGCTTTCTTCTCCATTTAATGTTTCCCACATAATATGAATAGAATTGGGTGTCACATTTTGCACGTAAGGATTTACATTGAAAGTTTGTGATAACGCAAACGAATAGAAAAAAAAATGTAAATGAACTTTTCTCATACTTACACTCTTCAACCCCTATTTTATTTTTTAATAAATTTGATTCAATATAATATTTTGATTTGATAAAGTTCAATCATATCTGATGTTTCATCGTCCAATTCAAAGAATTTTACAGATAGTGTTTGAGGAGAGCTTATTGTATTGACTTCTGCAAAACCATAAACTGCACCAATCACTGGTGGTGTTTCTGCAAGACCCTCAACGGAAACGTTCACCGGCGGTACTTTCTCGATCGTGTTTTTTGGCATTCCCCAATCAACACGGAATATTTCATAAGAGTAGAGATTATTATCCTGGTTCTCTGGAATGAGTGGATGCCTTGTTGCCCTTTTATAGTTTAGAGGAGACGCAGAAAAATCAAAAACGGCAGTCCCTAAATCTTTGAGCGAATATTCAATTGATTTTTCAAGTTGCGAAATATGTTTCAATGGAGGATACCAATTTAGAATGTGCGCGCTGGGATAATGTTGATCGCTGGAAAACACAAGAACACCCTGAATATGATTGTCTTTAATAAAGGACAAAATCTTTTCTCGCTCAAATTTGTAGTCCATCCAACTATCGTATCCTGTCCTTCTGGACGATGTGTCACCACCATAATCGTTCAGGGAAGTACTTGAAAAGAAAATTTTGAACGTCAAGGTCGATTCTTTAAGCCCGTTAAGCAACCAATCAAGTTGTTCATAACCCAGCATCTTCTTCTCTACAGTATCTTCATTTTGCATGGGAGAACGGTACCATCGTTGTTAATATCAGATACAACCAATCCTGTTAATAGTGGTGAACCAAACGAAGCGTCAATAGGTAAGGGTAAAGAAAATAATAATTGGGGTTGGGATTGGCTTTTTGCTATGTCCAAAACCAAGAAATGTGAAAAAAATAGGTAAATATATATTACTAGTGAATTTTTCATATTTAAGTGTATATATAAAATATCAATTGAAAGTTAAAAAAGGTGTTATTATTTTTTTTGAATAATTAATCGCATTTAGATTTTGGTTCTCTATTTATCTTAACAGCTTTCTAATGAATTCATATTTTAATCTAATTCAGCTTGAGCTGCTGCCAGGCGAGCAATGGGAACACGGAAAGGAGAACAACTCACATAATCCAAACCCTGTTTTTTGCAAAAATGTATTGACGCAGGATCACCTCCATGTTCACCACAAATGCCAATTTTTAAACTGTCATTTACACCGCGACCCAATTCAACAGCCATGGAAATCAGTTTTCCCACACCGTTTATATCCAAACTTTGAAATGGATCGCCCGGAAGAATCTTTCTTTCTAAATAGTCCGGGAGGAAGGAACCAATATCATCACGGCTGAATCCGTAGGTGGTTTGCGTTAAATCATTGGTACCGAAGCTGAAAAATTCTGCATGTTCTGCAATTTCATCTGCTGTGAGACACGCCCTCGGAAGTTCAATCATTGTTCCTACCATAAATTCAAAAGAAACGCCTGTTTCATTTAATACCTTTTCTGCGACTTTTCTGACAATCGCTTCCTGATCGGTGTATTCGGTTACAGTTCCTACTAACGGTATCATAATTTCCGGGTAGACAGACACGCCTTCTTTGGTGAGTTCCGCTACTGCTTCAAAAATAGCCCGCGCTTGCATTTCTGTGATTTCCGGATAAACAATTCCAAGTCGACAGCCGCGATGGCCCAGCATGGGATTCAACTCATGTAAACTTGCGACTCGTTTCTCCACTTGAGATTTGTCCAATCCCACATGATTGGCCAATTCCTGCATTTGCTCATCAGACAATGTTATGAATTCATGGAGCGGGGGATCCAGGAGGCGGATTGTAACCGGTTTTCCCTCCATGGCTTTTAAAATACCTTTAAAATCTTTTTTCTGGAATGGGAGTAATCCCATAACTGCAGCTCGCCGATCTGTTTCATTATCAGCCAAAATCATTTTCCGCATAGCAAGAATTCGTGTTTCATCAAAAAACATATGTTCGGTTCGACAGAGACCAATCCCTTCGGCGCCAAATCGAATAGCTTGTGCTGCATCAGCAGGGCTTTCTACGTTTGTTCTAATTTTTAATTGGCGAATTTCATCAGCCCAATTCATAAGCTGTTTATATTCGGGGTGAGTGTCGGGGTTGGCTGGTGTTAGTTCCAGCGTATCTTTATAAATATTACCCAATGTTCCGTTCATGGTAATCCAATCGCCCTCTTTTAAAACGATATTCCCTATTTGTACTTCCCGATTAGCAATGTCAATGTGCACTGCGCTACAACCAACAATACAGCACTTCCCCCAACCTCGCGCCACAAGGGCAGCGTGGGACGTCATACCGCCCTTGGATGTCAAAATGGCTTCGGCAGCATGCATACCATGAATATCTTCTGGTGATGTTTCTTTTCTTATTAATATAACCTGTTCACCACGAGCGTGCCACGCTTCAGCATCATCTGCAGTAAAAACAATCTTTCCTGATGCACCGCCTGGGCCAGCCGGTAATCCTTTAGCTAATAAAATAGCTGTTTTTTCACTTTCACTATCTAACATCGGGTGTAAAAGTTCATCTAATTGTTCGGGTTTTACGCGCTGCAGTGCTGTGTTTTTATCAATCATTCCTTCGTGAACCATATCAACTGCAATTTTAATAGCAGCTGCTCCTGTGCGTTTTCCTGTTCTGGTTTGCAGCATCCATAAGCGTCCGTTTTCTATGGTGAATTCAATATCCTGCATATCTTTATAATGTGTTTCTAGCTTTACTCTGATTGCAGCCAATTGTCCATATTCATCCGGTTGTGATAATTCTAATGAAGGTAAATTTTTTGTCTCTGGTATTTTTGTCGCTTCGTTTAAAGGGTTGGGTGTTCGCGTTCCTGCCACCACATCTTCACCTTGGGCATTGGTTAGCCACTCACCATAAAATTTGTTTTCTCCCGTTGCTGGATTTCGTGTGAAAGCAACACCCGTTGCCGATTCTTCACCTGTATTCCCAAAAACCATGGCTTGAACATTGATCGCGGTACCCCATTTATCGGATAGGTTTTCGATACGTCTGTAGTTTACTGCGCGCTTGCCCTGCCAGCTTTGGAACACAGCCTTAATACCCCCCCAAAGCTGCTCCATGGGATCGTCTGGAAATTCATTTCCTAGTGTTGTGTTTATTTCTTCTTTGAAAGTCTCAGATATTTTTTTCCAATCGTTCGCAGAAAGATCCGTATCCTTTGTATAGTTATTCTTTTCTTTATACTCTTCAAGAATTGATTCCAGTTTCTGGCGGATACCCTGCCCTTCTTCCGGTTCAATGCCGACCGCTTTTTCCATTACAACATCTGCATACATCATAATGAGTCGACGATACGCATCATAAACAAATCGTTCGTTATTTGTTTTTGCTATAAGCCCGGGTATTGTTTTTGTCGTTAACCCAACGTTCAACACTGTTTCCATCATTCCCGGCATGGATATTCTTGCGCCGGAACGGACAGAAACAAGTAGTGGGTCCGATTCATCCCCAAATATTTTTCCCATATCGTTTTCTACAGTTTTGAGAGCATCAAGTACTTGTGCAGAAAGTTCGTCCGGCAAAGATCGTTTATTATCATAATAATGTGTACATACTTTTGTGCTAATTGTAAAGCCGGGAGGAACAGGTAGATCCATATTGCACATTTCTGCAAGATTGGCGCCTTTGCCGCCGAGTTCGTTTTTCATCTCGGCAGACCCTTCTGCTTTTCCAGTTATAAAAGAATAAACGTATTTCATGTATTAAGCCCTTTGTATTGAAAGGTAGTTTGTGGTTCCTGGAGTTCCAACCGGCACACCGCCTGTAATAATATATTTTTTTCCTGATTTAATGATATTTCGTGCAATCAGCTCTTTTTCGATAATAGCTGTAATATCTTCTGTGTTTTTGTATTCAATTGTCTTAAAAGGAGAAATTCCCCAAACAATCGCTAATCTGCGACATGTTTTTCTGATAGGCGTCAGCGCTATTACGCGTCCATTAGGTCGGTATCGTGAAATCATTCTTGCTGTGCTGCCGCTATGAGTCATCGTTACGATACACTCAACAGCTACATCTTGAGCAACTTGACACGTGGCATGGCTTATAGCGTCTGCTGTTTTTTTATTTTGCCCTATGGGTTGACGTACTAAATCAAAATTGATCGTTTTTTCAGTTTCTAAAATTACCTTTTTTAGAACTTTAATCACTTCAACCGGGTGCATTCCTATAGCGGTTTCACCTGTAACCATTAAGGCATCGGAGCCATCAAATATTGAATTGGCAATATCGCTCACCTCTGCCCGCGTTGGCACTGGTTCAGAAACCATAGATTCTAGCATTTGTGTAGCAATTATGACCGGCTTGCCCATTGTGTTGGCTTGTTTAATAATCATTTTTTGTGCAAGTGGTACTTGTTCCTGCGGGGTTTCTACTCCCAAGTCTCCCCTCGCAACCATAACAGCATCAAATTTGTGGATTATTGCATTGAGATCTTGTAATGCTTCCCACTTTTCAATTTTTGCTATAATAGGTATTGTGACTTTTAAATTTTTTAATTCTTTATCTATTTCAGCTTTATCATTTGCAGAGCGCACAAAAGAGAGGGCAATCCAATCAACTTTTTCAGCTGTTGCTAATTTTAAGTCTTTACGGTCTTGAATGGTAAGAGTGGGGAGTTGAAGCGTTACTCCGGGGAAGTTTACTCCTTTTCCTTTTTCGATTATTCCACCAATTGTTGCAATACATTGTAATAGTGTAGGGGAAAGTTTTTTTTCAACCTTTAACTGAATTCGTCCATCATTAATTTTTATACTTGCACCTTTTTTAACTTTTGAAAACTTGATTCCCCTAGAAACAATAATCGTTTTGTCATTTATCGCATTTTCACTGCTAATCAAGACCTTTTCTCTGTTTTTAATTTCAAATTCGTTGAATGTTTTTCGTACACGAATTTTAGGGCCAGCCAAATCAGCAATAATACAAGGCCTTTCTCCATTGGGCATTTCTAACTGTTTGAGCTGCCGTATAATTTCTTTCTTATCCTTTTGACTTCCATGAGACATATTTACCCGAAAGGCGTTTACGCCCGCATTAACCATTTTTTTTAAAGTGGACATTTTTATACAAGCGGGGCCTACGGTTGCAATAATTTTTGTTCTATTTTGAATCATCAAAATTTATATTTTATTCGAAGGTTTAATTAACCGAAAACGGAATGGCTAGTTTGAAGGGTTTTATTCGAGCTTCAAACGCATCTCCATCAACAGGGGCCATGTGAAAAACACCGTGCATAACTCCAAACTCTGTAGGCAAAGGACAGAAGCTGGTATATTCAAACGCTTCACCCGCCTTTAGGCTTGGTTGTTTTCCTACAACTCCCGGACCTCGAACTTCTTCAACGTTACCGTTCGAATCAGTAATGTGCCAGTAACGGCTCATAAGTTGAATTGTATTATCAGATTCGTTTGTTATAGTTATGTGGTATGCGAAAATATATATTGGCTTAGTGGGATCAGATCGCTGGGGAACATATTCTGACTCTACCTGAATTCTAATTCCTTTGGTGAGTGTATTTGACACGGTAACTTCCTAAATTTAAAAGATCTACAGACTATTAATTTACCTAAGTAAACCAACGGAATTAAACATGATTAAGCTTTTAACATTTATTTTATTCTTCACAGTCCTATTTGCAAACAGTGAAAAAACTGTTGATGATAAAAAGAATATTACCGCCGATGAAATTCGGGATCACATTAAATTTTTATCCTCAGATAAATTAAAAGGGCGCCGTCCGGGAACCCGGGGATCTAAACAGGCGATTCGCTATATTGAAAAAGAATGGAAATCTTCTGGGGTGTTACCGGCGGGGGAAAAGGGCTTTAAACAATCTTTCATATTTACCAGCGGTGTAGCCCTTTCGGGTTATAACCGTTTAAAGATAGATGAATTACGTAAAACGTTTCGGGTAAAACAGGATTTTATGCCCCTCGGTTTTTCGGCAGTTGGACTGGTAAAAGCAGATGTTGTTTTTGCCGGTTATGGCTTTAGCACAGAAGACAGTGTTTCTTGGAATGATTATTCCAATATTGATGCTAATGGGAAATGGGTGTTGATTTTTCGAGGAAGCCCTGATGGAAGCAGCCCCCATTCTGCATTTTCTGATTATGCGCCACTTCGTAAAAAATATATGGCAGCTAGAGATAATAGTGCGGCCGGCGTCCTGTTTGTAAACCCGTTCAATGATGATGAATTAGAAGAATTTGTTGCGTTGCGCTTTGGACCATCCACGACAAGGGGACCTATACCGGCAATTCATATCTCACAAGAAGTTGCCCAACAACTGCTTCCACAGAACACATCGTTGAAAAACTTGCAGGATGCGTTAGACACTAATCGAACCAGTGTTTCCTTCGACTTAAATATCAGCGTTAGCGCCACTATTGGTTTAAGAATAAAAAAATCAAGAGGGACAAACGTTTTAGGTGTTGTCCGCGGGGACGGTTCTACTGATGAAATTATTATCATTGGGGCGCATATGGACCATTTAGGGTTAGGGGGAGAGGGAAGCGGTTCTCTGCGACCAGATGAAGAAGCAATACATAATGGGGCCGACGATAACGCTTCAGGAATTGCTGGGTTACTAGAAATGGCTGAAAAAATAGCTGTTAATTCAGAACAGTTAAAAAGAGATGTTTTATTTATCGCTTTTGATGCAGAAGAAAAAGGACTTTTAGGGTCCAAGTATTTTGTAGACAACCCAAATATCAATTTAGAAAATGTTTCAGCAATGATTAACATGGATATGGTGGGTCGATTGAAAGATTCATCGTTAACGGTCGGCGGCACCGGAACATCCCCCATGTTTGAACCCCTCTTGGATTCATTACAAAATATACATAATCTAAATATTTCTTATAGCAAAGAAGGGTTTGGCCCAAGTGACCACAGCAGTTTTTATATAAAAGATATTCCTGTTTTATTCTTTTTTACTGGAACCCATGAAGACTATCATAAGCCCAGTGATGATTGGGAAAAAATTAATGCCACCGGAGAAAAAATAATTCTTGATCTTATCTATGACGTTACAAAACATCTTGGGTTTTTAGATAAAAAACCTGTCTTTACTATTGCGGGGCCTAAAGAAAGATCCCAAAACCAACGAGGGTTTAAGGTAACTTTTGGAATTGTTCCATCTTATTCAAGCGGCGGTCCCGGGCTAACGATTGATGGTGTTCGCCCCGAGGGTCCGGCTGAAATAGCCGGTATTCAGCCTGGGGATATTATAATAGAAATAGATGGAAAAGATATTCAGGATATTTATGACTACATGCACCGGCTTGGTGATCTTAAAAAGGGACAGCGTGTTGCTGTTAAAATCAAACGGGGAGAGGATACTCTAGAATTGATCGTTAATCTCTGATTCAACCTTTTTTTGTAATTCATCGCGCAAAGCCAATACGGCTTTAACATAATTATCAGAATGATTATAGGTATACACTGCCTTGTATACTTTTTCACTGTTTGAATAATCGTTTGCTGGATAACCATTCTTTACCAAATAATTTGCGATGCTTGCCATAACATCCAGCCATTCATATGCTCGGCGTATTCCATCTTTGTCAAAATCAACTGCATAATTATTAAAACTGGATGGAATAAACTGCCCGTAGCCAAATGCCCCCGCATAAGACCCGTACACGCTATGGGGGGGGATGCTATCTTTATAACAATATGCAAGGAATTCCACCATTTCTTTTTTTGCCCAGCGCGCTCTTTTTGGCATGACTGCAATTTGAGTATACAATGAATTAAACACCGTAAACTGTTTGTGGTGACTGCCGTAGTTGCTTTCTACACCTAAAATGCTCAATATTAAAAATGGCTCTACTCCGTAACTGTCTGCTACTTTATTAAGATCGTTTTTTTGGTTGTTATAAAATTGGACGCCTTTTTCAATACGCGACTTTTTTACAAATATTTTTTTGTATTCTTCCCATGTTTTCTTTTCGTATGGTCGGGAAAATCGTTCAGGAATTACAGAATGAATTCTGATCTTTTCACTCTCAAAAGAACTAATTATAAAAGCATTGGGAATACCTTTTTCTACCGCAAGCTGTGCTATTTCTTCACGCACTGAATTCTTTTTTTCTGATGAGGGCGCTTCTCCGGCGAATAAAAAAGGGATTAATAGATATATAAACATATTTCGTATCATTAATCTACCCATTCACATATAAATATGTTTGTATCCCCGCGCTTGGCTTGATTGCGGTTTGAAGCAAAAACAAAAAATTTACCATCTGGGCTAAACATTGGGAAGCCGTCAAATCCATCAAAATATGTAATGCGTTCAAGGTTTTCTCCGTTAATATCAACCGCATATAGGTCAAAGTTCCTTTTCTTTGGGTCGTTCATATTAGAAGAAAAAATAATTCGTTTATCATCCGGAAAAAAGAAAGGCCCAAAATTTGCTGCATCATTATGGGTAATTTGTTTTTTGTTTTTTCCATCAGCATCCATAATTCTGATTTGTAGAGCCATGGGTCGGATAGCATTTGTTTTTAACAAATGTTTATAGTCTGCTATTTCCTCCTCCGTTTTTGGATAATAAGCCCTCCATACAATTTTTGATCCGTCATGACTGAAAAAAGGACCGCCGTCATAGCCAAGCTCATCTGTTAGTTGGGTTTTATTTGAGCCGTCTGGATTCATTGTCCACACCTCTAAATCGCCGCTGGATATTGATGTATAAACAATTTTTGAACCGTCAAAAGCGTATGTTGCTTCTGCGTCGTAACCATACGAGCTTGTAAGTCGTTCCATTTTTGTTCCATTGGAATTAGCTCGAAATACATCATAGTCAGGATACAGTTTCCAAATATAACCTAGGCTATAATCTGGTTTTGGTGGACAATCTTTGCCGCCTAAATATGTTGAAGCATAAATAATTTTTGAGTCGTTTGGATATTCAAAATAACTACACGTTGTTACACCGCCCCCGGTGGAAACCTGCTTTGTGGCGCCGCTCACTAAATCCATAATAAATATTTGGTCACATTGTTCCATGCTGTCGTGGGCTTGATAAATAAGCTTTGTTCCGTCTGGGCTGAAATATGCTTCTGCGTTTTCACCTGAAAACGTTAGTTGGCGCATATTATCAAAATGTAGTTCTCCATCAACTAAAAGATTTTCACCACTTATTAATAAGCTTGTGGCTAATATCCCTGTTATAAAATTATATATTGTTTTCTTCAGCATATAATTCAATTCGTTTATCTCCTTTAACTATACCGTGAGTTTCTTTCGGCAATAGCGCTGCAATTCTGCAAATTATATTTTCACCAATTGTTTTTATTTGAATTTCTCTATCTAATGCTTCTTTAACACCGCCTTTGGGTAAAAAAGGTTTTCCTATTTGAATAATTACATTTGGTCGAACACCTTTAAACCAATTTGGCCACACGTTCATAAGCCCGTGAATACTAACAGGTAAAATAGGAGTGTTGTTTAGAATCGACAAATATACTATTCCTCTTTTTGCTTCCCTTAGCGTTCTTTCGGTTGATGTTCCTTCAGGAAATATACCCAAAATGTTATTTGTTTTTAAAACACGCTTTGCGGCTTTAATTGTTGATGGTGCAAGACGTGTTCTGTTTGTAGGAATAAAACCGTAAAGCCAGGCAGCCCATTTAAAATACCATTTGATAGCATGGTCGCTTGCAGCTAGAAACGTAATTGGTCTCTGTAGGGCATAGACAACGAAAGGCGGATCTATATAGCTGAAATGATTTGCTGCCACAACATATGGTCCTGATTCTGGAATATTATTTCGCCCTTTCACTTTTACTTTAGTTAATACACACACCATAAAAAGCGCAAAATACCCCAACAAATAACGCATCCATTTTGGTCTGGGTGAATAGTTGTCTAGTTCTGTACGGGCGCTCATAGTTGTTTAAATCGCATTTTGATAGGGCCAAAAAATAAACCAGTCGGGGGTCAAAAAAGACCCCCTTTTATAACTGTTTTAATCTATGGTTTAATTCATAGAATCAAAAAGGGAGATCGTCGTCTCCACTTGCGTCAGTGGGCGCTGCGCTCTGGTTTTCATTTTTACGACCCAGCATAGTGAACCTATCACCTAACACTTCTGTCGTATAGCGTTTCATTCCGTCTTTATCTTCCCATGAGCGAGTACGAATACGTCCTTCTATGTACACCAATTGTCCTTTTTTCATGTACTCATTCGCTGTTTCAGCTGCTTTTCCAAAAAGAACAATGCGGTGCCATTCTGTTTTATCTTCATACTCACCTTCACTGTTTTTCCATGATTCATTTGTTGCCATGTTGAAGGTTGTTACCGCTACGCCCGATGGCGTAAAGCGGCTTTCTGGATCGGCGCCCAGATGTCCAACCAATACTACTTTATTTACGCTTCCTTTTTGCATAATTATACTCCTTTCCTTATCTATTATACTTCAAAGCGATACTCTTAACCTGCGATTTTTGCCTCGCACATTATTATTTACTACTGGATTTGAATATATGTCAAGCGTTTTTTGTAGATTAGAAATATATTAAAAAAATAGGGGCCCTGAGGCCCCTATAAATTTGCATTATTTTTTCAAACTTATTTAAGCAGTACCAGTTTTTCCATGGCTATATAGCTTCCCGCATGCAGTTTATACAAATACATACCAGAAGGCAATTCCTCTCCATTGTCGTTTTTTCCATCCCATTGTGTAATATGATAACCGGGCTCTACTGCGCCATGAAACAGCGTGCGCACACGCTGGCCCAATAAATTATAAATCTCCATACGAGCAAAACTCAACTCCGGAATATCAAAACGAATGCTTGTTACGGGGTTAAACGGGTTGGGATAGTTTTGGTGAAGCGCAAAAACGCCAGGAACGCCTTCGGAAATATCAACTCCAGATTCACCGACGGACATACCGATACTCACGCTTACCTCATATGCTGTACTTCCGTCCGGTCTTGAGGCGGTTAGCACAGCTGTTTCATTAGCACTAAAACCATCCATGATACCATAGACCCCCACAGTGATGTCTATTGTATCTCCAGCTCCAACAGTGCCTTCATAAGGTGAAAGAGTTAACCAGGAATAATCATCGCCGTGTTTAATTACAATATTGTCTACACCAATTCCATAGCCCCAGTTTCCGCCGCAATCTGTATAATGAACAGCAACCTGAATAATCTGGTTTCCGGTGGTATATGGTGTAATATTATACAACAGCTTATCCCACCCCACGACTTCATAGGCTGGACCATTAAACCAATTGCTAAAACTACTGTCGATCGTGGTCCAGGTATTACCGCCATCTGTAGAAATAAGCAGCTCCGCAAAATCTGCATAACTGCCATTATTACCACAAGGTCCTCCCCATTGGGGATAAAACATATCCAGCATAAGATATATTTTTTCATTTCCATTAATTATGACAATATTTGAAGTTAAATAGCTGTCTACAGGATCTGTATCTTCGCCGGCAAAATCATCATTATAATATGCAAACAAACCATCGCTTTCCGGATATGGCAAATATGTAGAAGAGGCGCCTGTAGAATCTCCAATAAGCCAAAGGCCTTCAGCGTCGTAGACCTCATCCCAAAGTCCCATATTAAAATCTGCCTCCATAAAAACAACGGCCACTTCCAGATTTGCGATTTCCATGCTGAAAATTGAAAAATCAAGAGCGATTGTATCGTGGTTTGCAACGGCAATAGTTGTTTCGATATATTCATCCACGCCAACTGTTACTGTTATTTCGTCTGGATCAACAATAAACGGATCTAGGGGGGTAGCGCAGGATGAATAAGATGTGTCCGATTCTCCTTCTGCATATTGAGCGGTAATATTAAAACAATACTCAGTAAAATTTATTAATCCATCAACAATATATGTTGTCTCTTCTGTGCTTCCAACCAAATTTCCGTTTGCATAAATATTATATGTTTGAAAGGTTCCACAAGGGCTTGTGCGGTCTGAACTATTTTGTGTGAAGCTGGACATGCTTGTAATAATTCGAGTGGTGTATTCCAATCCGTTTTCTTTTTTACCGATTGGAGTAATATTGCCAATAGACCCGTTAGTCAAAAACCTCGCTGTTCTGGCTCCTGTTCCACCCCAAACGCGAATATTATCAACATACCATGCCTCTCCATAACCTGTTGCATCAAAATACCGAAAAGCTATTTGAAAAGACTGACCGGCATAAGACGAAAGATCGATGGTTGTTCCAATAATTGTATTGCCAATATCCCAGGGCAAGGAAGAATAGACAACGTCCCACGTTGCTCCGCTGTCTGTAGAGATTTCAACCATATTTGAATCCCACGCATCTTCACTATAGGCATATCCTTCTACAAACTCCAAGATAGCTGTGGTATAATTTGTTAAATCCAAACTACCTGTAATTAAACGACTGTCTACAGGGGTTGCTTCAGAAGAATAAACAGCGATTGCACTATAATTGTCACTTCCGCCATCATTACAAGGAATCATGCCCGTACCACACGATGACGTATCCCCGGACGAATTGCGAAACCAGCCGCCACTATTGTTATCAACGCTATATTCGATTGAAAACGCATTAATGGCACTGTCACAATCGGAAAAACATTCTGATAATAAAATGTCTCCATAAAATACTGTGTCTGGGGCGGACCAAAAGAGCGATACTTCCCTGTCTCCTGGGCTTGCATTAAGAAAAGACGGGGGGCACAATGTTTGTCCAAACGTTATTGTTAAGGATATTAAAAAGAAAATTAAATATGTGGTTAATTTATTCATGTCGAACGCTCCTTTATTTCAATTTATCAATATTAATACTTGTATATGAATTAGGTCAAGAATAAAATAAAAAGCCCCATTCAACAAAAGAAGAACAAGGCTTTTTATTTATTAAGGTTAAAACGTATTCTACTTCATTAATACCAGTTTTTTCACTGAAGTGAATTTGCTGGATTGGATTCTGTAAATATACATACCAGACGCCAATGGTTTACCCATATCATTTGTTCCATCCCAACGTACAGCGTGGAATCCCGGCTGCATCGTGCCATTCATTAGAGTACGAACTCGTTGACCCAGAACGTTATACACATCCATTCGCACATGACTTTCCTGAGGAATATCAAAGCGAATTGTGGTAACCGGGTTGAATGGGTTTGGATAGTTTTGATGTAAAGCAAACACATCTGGCACACCAAGCTCATCGCCTACACCAAGAGCATATCCGGCATCGAAAGTAATGGTTCGCGGACCGTTGCCAGCTTCCGTTTCATCCATACCGTCTGATGCATAAACCTGCCAGGTAATATCAACTGTGTAGCCATGACCAGCCTGTTGCAATGAATCAATATAATCCACAATATCCTGTAGTGGTACAAATTGTGCTGTAGATGTTATTCCTTCATCACAAAATTGATCAAAAGGAGCAACAATATTATAGCATATTACATACTCTACCGGCGTTCCGTTTGGATCAACTGATGCATTCCAAGCAAAGAGTTGGTTGCCGCCAATATTGTCCAGAGAAATCATAACTGTATCACCATCGTTTGGCGTTAACAGAGTAAAGTCGCCGGGGGGCTGGTTAATGGCTCTTCCGCATTCTACGTTTGTTGGTTCTGTTTCAACCAATTCGTCCAATATGATTTCATCTCCCAAATTAAAACTCATCGGCACTATACCTGTAACCCAATAACAATACTCCGTCACCACGCTTACATTGTCATCTGTCCATGTGGTTTCTTCCAAACCGTCAATAACCACTATGCCATCTTTATAAACATTATAAGAAATGGCTGGAGGGGTGGGTGTACCACAGACTTCCATAACAAAGTTGTATGTTGAGGAAGGTGTGAAAACGCCGGCAGAATCGTAACCGGACAAGCCATTTGCGGGTATCGTATTTGGATCGTCTATTTGTTGCCCGGGTATCCACAGTTGAGCACCAAATAAGGCTACATAGGCGTAGTCTAATGGTGTCCAGGTAATTTTCAAATAGGTGGAATCCGTCGCGTTGTATGTCAAACCGGTCAAATCCAGCACAGCTTCTGTCCAACTGCCCGTTGCCGATATATCAAATAATGAGATACCGGTGGCAATTGTATCTGTCGTTGCGCCGGTCAAGTCGGCGACACCAACAAAAATATCCGCTCTGGCTGTGGTGGTATCGTCTGTGTTATAATAGCCGTGAATCACTACTTCATCCAGCTCCATGGCTCCTTCATTGAATGTGTGCAGTGCCGCAAAAGTAGGCGCAACATCTCCGTCAACGGAATCTGGACCAAAAAAACCGGTAATCCAACCTGAGTTTGTGCTGCCGTGGCTATAACATGTGGTTCTTTCATTAGAAAGATTCAGCATCTCTTCCGGGTTTGCCTCAAAAGCCGCTTGCCTGCTTTCTGCGGGGCCTACGGGGTCTCTCAGTAAATTCATAGTAGAATCTGGATGTGCCCAAGATAAACCAACATCATTTATGGTCGGTGAAAGCACCAAGTCATGCGGCCCGGAGATAATATCCAACGACAGGTCGTCAACAGCTATACCGTTACCGAAGCCGGAGTTCAATCCACCAACGTGAGTATAGACAATCGCCAGTTGTACATAATCTGATCCGCCAACAATGTGACCGATTTGGGCTTTATAGTCACCCCAGCCGCTATTATGATCATAACCAAAATTGAGAACATCGTGCCATTCTCCCATATCTGCACGAACCACTAATAATGCCTCATTATTTCCGGCAAAGTTGCCCCAAACTTGGGCATAACCGGCCAAACTCACGATTGCAGTATGGTTGTCTACGAAATCCAAGAAGGGTGAAATGAGGATGGATTCAAAATCGTCATCACCTGCGCGACCATCGCTTATATAAGCAAAGTTGGTATGGTCGGGGGCTGGAATAACAGAAGAACCTATTCCAAAGGCAGAGTCTGCAGATGCAGAATCACCGACTACCCATTCGGCTTCATCGGTGCTGTTAAACTGCTCCCAGTTTACAAAATCGAAACCGTCTTCAAAATCCTCACCGCCAAATGCATCATCTGTAAAAACCAAGGGTAAACCTGCTAGTGCACTCACGACATTTGAACTTACTGTTTCACCTTCATCATACACAGCTGTGACGTAATAGTCTACATAATCACCGTCTTCTACATCTGCATCATTATAACTATTCGTGGTAGAAGTGTCCAGGAGGGCGTATTCGCCAAAGGGCCAATCCGCTCTGAAAACATTATAATGACTTAACGACCGGGAAGATGTTGTGTTGTATTGATAATCAACAGTTACCTGTTCATAGTCTCTTGGCCCTTTAACCAATTCTATCATTTGACCGTTTTCGTCTATAACCATCGGTCTGGTTAACGTATGAATGTTGGCCAAGTCTACACGCTGTAACCCATAGGAAACACGTCCAGCAGATGCAGGCTCATCCCAAGAAAGGGGTACAGACGCACCATAGTTTTCTGCCATTAAGTCTGTGGGTGGAGCCAGGAAAAACTCATTGCCTGTTAATGTAATATTGTCGAAGGCGCCGCCCCAGTAACTGTTTACTGATCCGTCTGAATCAAACCAAATCGCCGGTGTTGCTGTTGTACTTGCGCCTATGGCCCATGATACATCCAAATTTAGTTCTTCCCAACCTGTTGACGAACCTGTAATTGCGCCACCTGATCCATAATAAATAAAACCATCATCCAGTAAAAGACCAACAAAAAAGTAGTCCCAATTGTTTTCTGTATCATAGATAGCGTCAAGCGACAACTGTAATGAAGAAAACGAAGAAATATCAATAACGCTGTCTGACAACCAGACGACTAAATCGTTATTATTGTACGTAACTCCCGCTGTGTCCGGATATGCAAGCATATAAACGCCTGCATCCGGTAGAACCGTATCGCCATCTGCATTAAACATTGAATCTAATACGGCAAAATCCCAACCAGAATAAACCGTTGATGTTCCTGTGTCATCTCCGGTTTCAAAACCGGTGGAATACAGGTTGTCAACAACCTCAGGTGTTAGTACTACATTGAGGTCAACCGTGTCGCCGGAATCCACTGATACGGTAAAGAAAACTGAGTTATATCCATCTTTGGTAAAAGAAACATCAAGAAGTCCTATAGGTGCCTCGAAAATATAGGCACCATCTGCACCGGAATAAACAACACCATAAACACTTATTACCGCCGTACTGTCAATCGCTAGTCCTGTTTCAGAATCGCTCACCATACCAGCAACAAAACCCGTATACGGCGCAGGTGTAACAGCAACGCCCAAGGCATAATCGCCCGTATTGGCTCTTACGTCGCCCCAGTATCCCGCAACAATATAATATGTCCCTGTTGTTAGGATTTCAAAGTCAGCAATTTGTTCATCTCCACCACTATAACCAACATCGGCAGATACCAGTTTTGTGCTGTCTTCATCAAAAAGCGCAATTTCTCCGTCGAGGGAAGAATAACCATTGATAAACATGTCAATTGTTACTTTGCTCCAACGGTCAGCGCTAAAAGAAAACCAGTCAAGGTCGCCTACAGGATTAATTGCCATACCTGTTAGAGTATCAGGCACTGAAACGCTCACAGCTGTTGCAAACGAATTGTTTGGCTCAAAGAAATCAAGCTGTGCCGCACCGCCGGGCGTTGGTAAACTAATAGCAAATGTCGTATCCGTATTTTCGCTTGTTTCGTCATGCCCATCAATACCGTTTCCGCCCGTTGATGTTTCGCTACCTTCTCCATAATCTATACGGTGAAGCGAAAAGCCATAACCGGGACTTGGACCAAAATGCTGATCTGCAATTGGGGTGTCGTCCAAATAAGCGCTTGCATCTGAGTCTGTATCAGGACCATCAACACTTATGCCTGTTTTATCTACAGCTTCGTTTGGTACTTCGCCTCCATTGTCCCAAAGGAGATAATCCGAATCCTTAACCAAGTCGGTTAATCCATCCCAAAAATAGAGAACAACAACTTCATCGCCATTTGTTAAACCACCTTGTCCGCCGATACTTCCTGTAACAGCTTCGCGCATATCAGGAATAGAATCTGCAACTGTAGCATCTTCATACAATTCGTAATCAGGAGCAATTCCATATTCGGCATTAAAATCATCACTACCTGCAAGTGCAATTGTTTGATAATTTCCTGCGGCAATGATTGCGCCATCAGGGAAACGGGCGTGGAAATCTCCAAAACTACCACCGCCATAATCGGATCCTGTCACAATATTGTAGTAATAGGAACCTCCGCCTGCGTATGTCGCATCAGTCAGATAGTAATCTGATAACTCTACATCTGAAGCATTGGGATTAAAAATTTCCACAAATTCGCCTGCCGTCGGAGTTACGACTATTTCTGAAATATAAATAGGCGCTGAAGGCGGAACGTAAACGGAGGGGAATTTGACTTCATCCATCGCCATTCTGTATTGATAAGCACTTAAAGCTGTAAATTTGATAATGACATTGTTGCCGGTGTAAGCAGAAAGGTCATAGGTATAAGGAATAACGTAGTAGTTCGTGTGGTCAGTAATATCTGCCACATCATACCAGGTTGTTCCACCGTCATCTGAAATATCAATATTAAGAAGGTCGCCTGTCCCAACATAAAGGAATGACAGAATGTTAGATGCGCTTCCTGTAAAATCAAGACGGGGAGTTATCATTTCTGCCGATGAACCAGTAGAAGCATTAAAAGTATTATAAAGTGCTGTATAGCTGCCGGTGCCTCCTGGATCAAAAGAACCCCAGTAACTGGACTGTTCCCAGTTATAGGTACCGGAAACGATATTTGCTTCCCAGCCTGCTGGCGGAACGCCGCCTTCAAAGCCTTCGTTCACATAGTCTGTACCATAACTTGCGCCGGAAAGAGCAATATCAGCGTCTCCGCCATTACTCGAAACGGTGAAAGTCACATTATCTACTCCAATATCTGACGGAATGTAAGAAAAGCCAAAAGAATGGCTTTCTCCCGCAGCAAGGCTAATGCTTGCATCAAAGGTTGTAATATAATCTGTTCCTGTCAAATTTGTAACCGATGTTATTGTCATCGTACCGCCGCCATCATTGGTAACGGTAAACACGTCTCCGAAAGAAGCCGTATCTCCTACTACAATAGCTCCGTGGTTCGCCCCTGTATAATTAATTGCAATAATAGGGTTTGCGGGCGCCGCGGACAGCTCAAAATAATCAGCATAAGTGTAGTACTGATCCACGCCAATGCTTCGGAGAGCAAAGGTAACCGTCTGCCCGGCATAAGCACTCACATCGTATGACTTCTGCTCGTAGACATAGTACAACTGTATGCTCAGGGAGTCCAACCGGACGTCAAAGTCAGAGGGTGATGTGCCCGCTGTGGTAGACATCCATACCTCTACTTCCTCCTGATAGAAGCTGCTGTTATTCGTGATATAAAAACTGAAAATGTCATTATCTGTGATGGTCATGTCTGGCGTGATAAGCCAGTCATCGTTCCCGGCGGAGTTATAGCCGCACGACATGTAGTAGGTGCCTTCATAGGCATTTCCACCAAATGTGGAAACAGCCCAGCTGTAACCACTGGCATCATTATCAACAATGGTCCAGCCCGCCGCGCCATCTTCAAACCCATCGGCCCAGGGCGATGTAATCGGAGGCGAAGCTACTGTAAAGGTCATAGTATAGTCGCCAGCACCACTGTAGGCATGCGCCAGAATGTATAGGGTGTCATCAGTAGCAAACACATTATCAACAACCTCCGGATTATCAAACAAGCTGTAATCCAGCATGCTGCCGAGCTGATCATAGATATACAGATCGAAATCATTACTGGTGTCAAACGCGATTTGAACCTCCACCGTATCCCCGGCTCCTACAGGGTACCAGAACCAGTCATACACATCTTCAGTCGCAGAAAGCGTTAAATTATAGGTCCCTGGAGCCAGGTGTGCTGATGCTGCTGAATTGTCATTCGGCTCATAATTATCGAGGATAAAAGTCGGCTCCACGGAATTCGCAGCGCCGGGAGTACCGTAGTCGCCATCCCCAAAGGTGGTCCAAGCTTCCTGCCAGTTGGTGCCGTCGTTATTGTCTGCGCCAGCGGCTAATGAATCCGGGTGAAATTCCATAGACAGTCCAGTAGGATCTGGAAAGGTGGAACCGTTGTCGTATTCAACAATATCAACGGTTGAACCGTTGGCATCATATAGTATGACTTCATCGGAACCATTCGCTAGGGAGTAGGCGTCCGGATTGCCATAGCTTCCGTATTCATAGTCCACAAGTGCGCCTCCATTGATTGCTTGATCTGCACTTATTCCAAGGACTAAATACCCGCCGGCAGCGATTAATGTTGTGCCGCCGCCGCCACCATATCCATAACCGGTGGTATCACCGTGAATTACAAAACCATCATAGTCAGCATCGGCGAGAGTCCAGCCTTCAACATCAACATCTGTTGCACCAAGATTCACCAGTTCAACATACTCACCGTAACTATCACTTACTGCTGATGGATTCTGCATAATCTCGTTAACAATTATAACACCGGCATAAGCAGAGGGAGCAATAAGGTCTAGCTCCATATTATAACTGCCCGTTGTAGTAGACGAGTACCCGGTTGCCTTAAGATAATATGTGCCATTAGCAGGTAATTCATAGCCGCTAATCCAGGATAGAAAACCTTCACCGCCATCATCATTGAAGGCGAGTTGGGTACTGTCAGAACCTAATAGATATAATTTTGTATCCATCGTGACGCCGTCAACGGGATCGGTCTGAGCGCTTACAAAATATCCCGCTGTACCGGTGAAGACATAGAGGTCTACGTCGCCGCCCGGGTCAATCATCGGCCCTACCAAGCTGTCGCCACTCGCTATTGCTGTTGCTGTAGCAAGGGTGTTGTTCGGTTCGTATGGATCAACCTGCGGGGCTGCAGATGTCATTGTCAATAAATAGTCGCCGGTATAGGATGATGTATAACCGGTAACTTTTACGTAATATGTACCATCAGTGGTTATTGTATAGGCAATTAATGAATAATAACCGGTACCACCATCATCATTATAACTGAGTTGTGTGGATCCATCCGTGTCATAGAGGTATAGTTTTGTATCGCTAACGTTGTTGGAACTGCCGGATAAACCCTGTGTCTCAAAGGTATATTCAGCACCGTCAACTGCTGTAAAACTGAAATAATCCTCATCGCCACCTGGATCAATGGCCGCAGCCATAGAATCTGTGATAGCATTGGCTGTGGTATAATCATCGTTAGGTTCTGATTCTGTATCAAGAGTTCTACTCCCTGCACTCTCGCTTACAGAAGGATGCCACCTTGAAGTAATCATATTCAGGGTGCGGAAATCTTCTGTTTTTTCATAAAGCTTTTTCAAAGCTTCAGTTGGTAACCCTTCAAGTTCTTCAAGCGTATATTCGCCAATGGTTTTTTCGGGATCAGGAATAGGGGTTTTCCTTGTTTCAGGTGTAATATTTGGATGAACAACTGTTCTCTGTGAAGGTGCCTGAATCTTGGCTTCCTGCCTCCGTATTTTGGGTATGGTTTTCCCTTCAGTATCAATAAGCGATATTGTAAAATCTTCGCTTCTATTTACTGGAATGTGCGTTCTTATTGCTTTTGTTAGGCCGTTAAATGATTTTATAGGCTTTTGTAATTCAGCTTTTTTTCCTGTTTCGGCAAAAACAAAGCTGCTGAAAAGGACCATTAATGAAAGTGTATTTATAACTGTGCGTCGCATAAACGCCTCCTTACGGTTTATCATTTTTATATTTTAGGGCGAAAATTACTCTGCTTCTCCATCCCTACCTCGGTTCAAATTCGATACAATATAGGGCTAGTTGGTTTATTTGTCAAGAATTTGGTCGATATGAATATTTTTACCACTTCTTCTCGATAGATAAACAACTTAATTATTAAAACACTCTAAAAACGCCTGAAAGCTGTCCAACAATCTGAATTGGGTCTCTGTTCCAAGAGGCGCTTTGAAGCGATTGGACGCCCTTTTTATTTTCAACAATTATGGGGCCCATTGAGTGCTTTGTTTTCTTGGAGTCCACAACAATATAGTCACCTATTATAATGTTATGCTTATCAAGTGAATTCGTTTTTATATATATAAGGAACGCATTGTTGTTATGAACCATATCAACAGGAACACATATAAGTTCATATTTTGGT
>ERZ813253.173-NODE-173-length-25651-cov-13.031774_pt1 | contig 25651 bp, 21 predicted proteins | sample MGYA00520893_ERZ813253 | MGnify/ENA primary metagenome ERZ813253 (study PRJEB31669, sample SAMD00080414) | marine metagenome | biome: oceanic hadal pelagic zone biome; feature: marine hadalpelagic zone; material: sea water | place: Pacific Ocean:Izu-Bonin Trench...
GCCATAGTCTGCGTAATCCTTCTCACCACTCCTGCCCCTTATTTAAAAATTCTAGCCACACTTTTTGATTTTGTCTGGGGAATTCCGGTTTTCTGGGCATTGGTTTTGGGAGCTTCCTTATCTCTGGTGTATGCTGTTACCGGGGGATTCTCCGCCGTGGTTCGTACCGATAAGCTGCAGTTTTTCCTCATGTTTACCGGATTTGCAATTCTTCTTTCCTCTGCTTACTCCGAATATGGAGGTATATCCTTTCTCACTGCTAATACCCCAGAGTTTGCTTTCAGCATCCCCGGTAATTTCAGTTGGACATTCATTTTTGTCTGGGGATTTATTGCCCTCATTACTTTTATTGATCCAGGATTTTACCAACGCAGTTTCGCCGGACAATCCCTGAAAACCGTTCAAAGGGGAATACTTATCTCTGTGGGCTTCTGGGTGATATTTGACTGCATGACGGTCCTATCCGGACTCTACGCACTGGCAGTCCTGCCGGTTGTGGAGACCAGCCCTTATCTGGATTTAGCCGCCCTGCTCCTGCCCCCATTTGCCAAGGGAATGTTTTTGGTCTCACTCTTTGCCATTGTTATGTCCACGGTGGACAGCTTCACATTCATTTCCGCTTATACAATTGGCAGGGATTTACCCACCGTTTTGGGATTAAAACTTTCAGATGAAAAAATGATCCAACTTACCCGTGTGGGATTAGGTGTCACCGCCCTATTTTCCATCTGCCTGGCTCTTTATTTTGAATATGCGGTAGATATCTGGTATTTGGTAGGTTCTTTTGTAGTCCCGGCATTGCTCATACCCTTAATAGCTGGTCTTTATAAAACGCAGATTAATAAACCAATTATCCAATTGCTAATTCCTCCTGCTTTAGCAATCTGTTGGCACATACATGGGATTTCAAATCTTACCTCAGATGGCTATCCCGGCTATATCTGGGGATTGGATCCTATGTACCCTGGGATGATGGTGAGTTTAATTTTATTTACTGTGTTTAGAAGAAAAAAGTCTATCAGAAAAATAATATAGTCACGCATAATCATTAATTTCCACTCCAAGTTAATTCTGTATATTTTAACCACTTAATATTTTTTTGTAACCTTTTTTATTGGGATTGGTCTTATTTATAGTTATTGTTTGCTCGCAAGTGTTAACTCTTCCTAAGTAAAGATAAATGAGGGTTTTAAATAACAATGAAAAAAGGTAGCAATTGCTACCTTTTTTTGATTAGTCTAATTAATATTTCTTTTCATTTGGTTCTACGTTAATTCTATTAAAATAATATATTAATTAAGGGAGAGTTAGAGCATACTGCCTTTCAAAATACTCCTGAAATATTGCCATACTCTCTTCAATTTCTGGTACAGATATGCCTGAATAGGCAAAGCGTATATATTTTCGGTCTTCATTAGGCTGGGGAGTACCAAAATGTTCCCGAGTACAAAATGAAACCCCTGTTTCCCGCAAAACTCTGGATCGAAAATCTTCGTACGATTTGGCTTCAATTTGATGGTACAAGTCTGTCACATCTGGAAAAAGATAAAATGTGGAATTTGGAATATATAATGAAACTCCTTCAATTTCGTTTAATTTTCCATATAAGGAATCTCTTCGTTTTTTTAATTCAGCTAGAATACTCTGAGAGCCCTCTTGATTCCCAGTGAGCGCTTCTACTCCACCATATTGAATAAAATGATTGGTACAGGATTCATCATTCACACCTAGTTTGGCAAATATTTTCATTAAATTTGCAGGACCAATTGCCGCACCAAGCCTCCAACCGGTCATGGCATAGGTTTTAGAAAAAGTATATAATATGACCGTTCTCTCCTGCATTCCAGGCAGGGATACTATACTTTTTGGTTTTCCAGAATACTGTATATTAAAATAGGCTTCATCACTAAGCAGCCATAAATCATGGCGCTGAACTAAATCAGCAATCCAATCCATTTCATCCAGGTCAGATTCCCCACCCATGGGATTTTGGTAATTATTATAAATAAATAACTGAGTATTGGTATCTATCATTTCCTCAACCCTATCCCTATTGATACTAAATCCATTGGACTTGGGGATGTAATCATAAGGCAACGGAATTCCACCATGAAACTCAATCTGGCTTTCATAGATTGGATAGCCCGGATTTGGGTAGAGCACCCCATCACCTGGGTTCATTAATGCTTGGATAAATTTGGATATAACGGGTTTGCCTCCAGGCTGTACAACTACATTTTCCCGGCTTAAAGAAATATCTCGCTCATTACCAATTTTTTCTGCCAGAACATCCCGTAATTGGGGGATACCAACCGATGGATTATACCCCGTTTTTCCATCTTGAAGCGCTCTGTTTGCAGCTTCCATAATATTCTCTGGGGTGGGGATATTAATGTCACCTAAATGAAAGGGATAAACTTTATTGCCTTCAGCTTCAAATTCAGCTACATGCTGTGATACTGCAAATGCTGTTTCTGTACCGAGTTTTGTAAGGCGGGATGCGAAATCGGTTTTCATCCTATCTCCATTTTTTCAAATATAGTTTCTGGAATGGATTTCTTCAACGAATCTATTCGTAATTTTCTTTCACTGCTGAATTTTTGAATGGCTTCTAATTGCCAATGGGCTGATAAATGAGATTCATCAATCACCTCTTCTAAATTGCCACCATACCGCCAACCATTATCCCAATCCGGAGATAAAGAATATTCTTTCACAATGGGATGCTGTACCCAATGTGACATATTTCCTATGGATGTGTTGGTAATAACCATACAATCCAACCATTCATCCTTTTTCATAATTGACCGTTGATATTCTTTGGACTGTAATTGAAATAATCCCCAGGACAACGCCGCTACAATTTTTATATTGGGTCCATCTGCAATAATTTGAGGAAGAATAGAACATAATTCATTTATGACAGAGGTGCCTCTTACTAATACTACTCCTTCTATTTCTCTATCATCATCATAATCTTTAATCAGATAAGCACCCTTGGCGGCTTCAAAATGTGATGCCATACCCAAGTTTATACGATGGGGTATTTCAATGGATGGCCGGGTTAAATGTAAAGCAATAATAGGTATATCCGTAGCCAATGCGGCACCCAGCATGACTGGAACTTCATTATACTCCCAGGGGTGCAAGTTGAGAATATGACCTTCAGGGAATAATTGCGTTACGCCTGGTGCGAAAATTCCAAAATGGGTTCGAAAATCTTCTGCTGTTTCTGGTCCTGAATGCCCTGCTACCCAAATTGTTTTACCTACCTTCAATTGGGAGTCTTGTGCAATTTGACTGAATAATCGATATGCTCCGTATTTTAAATACGAAAATGACCCATAGGTACTGCAGGAAGTGAGATAACCATTAAATTCTTTATAGGGGTCTTTGGCAAAATTTACGGTACTAATACCAGTCATGAGCCCGGCATTTGCAAATTCAGTGATTCCTTGGGGAAGCAATGTTCCTTTAGGATTTCTCTCACGATGATACATACCAAAATCCGGGTTATTATTCCACCCTTTGCTAAAACCAGCAATATTGGTAGATCCAGCTAAATCTGCTGAACAGACCAATGCCAGGGGTCTGCCATACTTTTCTTGACAATAGGAATTCAGCCAGGATCCAAAATTCCCAAAGGCAGCACGGTTGGGTGCTTTTTCACCCGGCTCAAGATATAAATTAGTGGGATAGTTTTTATAATCGTAGATTGTGTCATCATCAAAAGGGTTTTGTTCAAACCCCATTTTTACAGAATTATTTTCCGGGATAGAATCGGCAATCTCAAGTAGTCTGTCTGCCAGGTAATCGGCTAAACCATCCAAAGAATCAAATAATGACATCACCGATTGAAGCGTATCTGCCATTTGTATTTTATTTATTTCAAAATCTTCGGATGCTTCTGTATTCAGATGCTGAAATTGTACTCCAAAGCGTTCACCGAATTCTCGTTTTATATTCCAAAATTCTTTAGAGTTTCGTTTATGGGGGGTGCCGTGACTGGCATTGTCAAATTTATCATAGCCCCTGCCTTTGCGAGTTTTCAGCCATAATGCCTTGGGTTGATTTTTATTTTCAGATTCAAATAATTCATCATATGCAGTAAGAATACTTTCCCAATCTTCACCATTTTCTGTTCCTGCGACTTTCCAGCCATAGGGTTCAAACCAATCTTTGGGGCTCCCTGCTTTTATATCGCTGAAGGGGCGGTCATCAATCCCGTAATCATTCCAATCAACAACGTAGATTAAATTACCCAGTCCCAAACCGTAGGCTGCAATTCTTGCTTCGTGGGAAACACCGGTAGTGAGTCCACCTTCCCCTTCCATAGCAAAAACTCTAGTATTTTGGGCGCCACTGTATTTAAGAGCAAAGGCCTCACCGGCGGCAGGTGCTGCCCCATGCCCTGATGGTCCCGTATTATATTTAAAAAACAGGGTTTTCCCTTCCATCTCAGCATGACCGGGAAGACCTCCTCTTCGCCTAAGTCTCAGTAAATCTTCCCAATAAAGTGTAAATTTATCTCCCATTGGATTTACATATTTTAGATCACCCGTCTGTCTGTATTTTCTCCGCAGGGCTTCATTGAATACTGCCAAAGTCGCATAGACCACTGGATTGGTATGTCCCGCAACCAAAACAAATCGATCACCAAATGTTGCACCGGGATTGAGAATGTCCCATTTCATGACACCTGATAATAATGTGGTTACCAGGGCAGGTACTTTAGAGCGAGAACCGCCAGGATGGCCACTTTGAGATAGATTTAAAGCAATATCAATAGATTGATCCACCATTCCAGCAATGGCATCCCAATATTCTAAATTATTTTTGTGTAGTTTATATAGATCCATAATTAGGGTGTTAATTTACGGAGGTAATACTCTTTTCTTCAATTCAAAGAGAGGGATTACTCCATCCTTTAATATTAATCTATGGAATTCAGAAAGCAAAAAATTATCCTCCTGCTTGCGTTTATACTCTGCTAAAAGTGAATTCAATTCCATTATCCCAATGAATGAGGCCGTGCCGGAAAAATAATCTAAATCCGATTCCATTTGTGCCAATTGGGCTTCATCCTCTTTCATAAAAGCCATTTCAATAAGATAATTCTTGGCATCCTCCCGGTTGATTTCACCAGAATAATACCGCATTTCCATAATTACCCGAGCAATCATGGAAAGTTCTTCCTTTAATTTTAAAATATGATACTCCTGGGCCCAATTTCCATATCCTTCTTCTATTAACATATTTAAAGCATAGGATTTCCATCCGGAAACAGTCACTAAATCGGGAAATAAATATCGAATCATGGATGCATAATTTTGAGAGTATCCCAACTGTAACCCATAACCCGGGAGAATATGCGTAGCATTGATAATATCTATTTCCTGCCTGTTCAAATTATATTCTCCAAAATCATCCACAGGAGCTTTTATATTATAAACGATATCCCTGGAAACTTTTTTGGGATGATTATCAAATAAGAAAACTGGGGATTGAGAACTGCTGTAATCCGGTGCGAATTCCAGTTTAATGGTTTTATTTTTATTCCTGGGTAAGAGAGATCTCGTATAGCAAAATTTTTCAATGGCGGTTAATGATTCGTAAAATCGGGAAAGCACCTCATCATTTCTTATCTTATTTTTTGGATTATTATATATATCATCAATCGTCCATTGAATGACTTCCAAAGTATCAGCGCGGTCTAACCAAACGGGTTCGTCATTTTCCTTTAAGTAAAATGGTAACGCCAAATTAAATAACCGGTCCTGAATGGGTATGAGTTTTTGCTTGGCCAATTCATAAACATGAGGAAATAGATATTTACCTCCGGTGAAATGATGAAATCCATTCTGGATTAAGGATAAATCTGAAGGGAAATTAATTTCATCAAATTTTACAGATTGAGAATTAATCCAATTTTTATAAACTTCTAATGCTAAATTAGATTTTTTAATTAATTCATCAATATTATCGAGTGTAATATTATCAGAATTTAATTTTAGGGGTAATTCCTGAAGGAGAATAAGCAATTTATCCACCCTGGTATTGCTATAGAGAATGTGAATTTTTGAATGGGCTGTCATGAGTATCTTTGAATTTTCCAATAGTTCTGGAATTAATCCCAGTCTTGATTGTATAGCAGAGACCCTATCATCCATATCCATACCTTCCCGTTCACTCAAGATATATAAGCCATCATGTAATTTATCAAGTGTCCATAATGGATTCCACTTCCATGGTTTTAATTCGTCTATTTCATATTTCATTTTTTCCAATTTAGAATATAGAATATTATAGTCAATCCTGGAATTGGGGGCAATCTTGGTAGCATCGATTTGAGATAATTCTATTAGAAATCGAGAAATATCGGCATAATATTCATCCATCTCTAATTTGGTATTCAATGAAAACCTGCCATTATTTTTACTCATATTATAGCGGGTAGATTCAACGGGGTGATATTTAAAATACCAATTGATAAAGGCTTGGTTTAAATTATCAAATGAAGTTTCCGGAGAACTCCGACAACCAAAGGTTATTATTCCAATTAGGATCAATATTTGTTTCATTGATTTAGAGAGAAAAAAATAAACTAACGTACTTTTCCAGACCAACCCATTTTTGTCCGGAGAGTTTTAAAATAACCATTTCCCGGAAGGCTTACGATTTGGGCGCTGTGGGAGGCTTTTGTTATTTGAATCTGAGTTTGATCATCCATCCGCACTTTAATCTGACCATCCACTGCCAATGAAATTCCATCATACGGCTCCGGGAAAGTCATGGTAATAGTTTCGTCAGGCCTGAGAACAATGGGGCGGGCTGACAAACTGTGGGGGCAAATTGGCGTAATGGTTATAGAATCCATTGAAGGATAAATAATGGGTCCGCCGGCTGATAATGAATAGGCTGTACTTCCAGTTGGTGTTGATATTATTACCCCATCTCCTTCAAATGTATTCAGGTAATGATTTGAGACATGAACTTCTGCCTTTAATAGCCTGGCTGAGTAACCATGATCAACAACAATATCATTAAGTGCCCATAATATTTGTTTTGCATCATTTTCAGGAGTTATTTGGACTTCCAATAACATTCGCTGAGTGACCACATAATCATTGTTAAGGATACTATTGATACTCTCAGTTAGATTTTTTTCAGTACATTCACTGAGAAATCCTAATCCTCCAATATGGATGCCCATAATGGGTTTCATATTTTGTTCTAATCTTCGGACAGTAGACAGGATAGTACCATCTCCACCAATGGCGAATAATATATCACATTTATCAACTAATTGAGAAAATTCCATTATTTTATAATCCCGAGGAGTGTAAAAATCAGTATTCTTTTCTAAATCGGAAGAAATGATAAATTCTATGTTTTTATCACTCAAAATGGTATGAACCTTTTGGAGAATGGTATAAAATTCCTGCTTACGATAATTTCCTGTACACCCGATAATCATGATTGTTTTATTCCCGGTTTTTCACTAAACTCATCATTTTCCTTAACCAGGGTCGAGATACGATTTTCCACTTCATCCAATTTAGTTCGGCATATTTTCATTAATTTCATGCCTTCTTCAAATAAGTGAACCATTTTATCCAACGATGAGGTTTCAGATTCCAATTCTTCAATGATCGCTTGAAGATCGGTGAGTGATTTTTCAAAGGTTTGTTTTTCAGACATTGTGAATTTTCCCTTTTATAACTTTTGTTTTTAATATTCCCCGGGCTACCTGAATAGTCAAATCATCATTATCATTAACCTGGTGAGGTGAAAAAATAATATTGTTTTTTGAGTCTGTAGCTATTGCAAATCCTCTTTTTAGCTGTGTTTTAGGATTCAATAATGATATTTTATCTTGTAAAGAGTCCACTTTTCTTTTTTGGGAAATAAATGTACTCTGAATGCTTTGTTTTAGGCGATTATTAAAAACACTAAGTTTTTCATCCCACTGTTCCAGAACTAAATGAGGTTTAAAAAATCCATGGCGTTTATGAAAGCTCTCAATTTTTTCTTTATGTACAAAAATAATCTGTTTCGATGCTGAATAAAGTCTCTCAGAAATATTATCCAAATACTGAATGGTTTCCTGCCGATCTTCAGCTGCTATTTCAGCGGCTGCTGATGGAGTGGGAGCCCTGTAATCCGCTGCATAATCTGAAAGTGTGGTATCCGTTTCATGACCAATGGCAGTAATAACTGGAATGTGAGAGGCAAATATGGTACGGACAACCTGCTCATCATTAAAACACCACAGGTCTTCCAGCGAACCCCCGCCTCTGCCCACGATAAGCGTATCCATTTTTCCATATTGATTCATCATTTTAATGGCTTCTGAGATTTCACCGGCAGCATATTTACCTTGAACAGAAACAGGATAAATCAGGCATGATACATGCGGTGCACGGCGATTTAAAACCTGTATGATGTCCCTGAGTACTGCACCCTCACTACTGGTAATAATACCAATTCTACTGGGAAAGCGTGGGATTTGCTTTTTACTTTCCTGGGAAAATAATCCTTCCAGTTCCAGTTTTTCTTTTAGTGCCTCGTACGCCAACCATAACTCACCTTGCCCAGTGGGATATAAGTTTCTAATCTGCAGCTGAAACTGCCCTCTGGGGGAATACAAAGATAAATCGCCATTAACGGTTACTTTTAATCCTGTCACAGGTTTATGTTTTAACTGTTTGGCATAGGGTGAGAATATAACCGCAGGCAACTCACTTTGTCCATCTTTCAGGGTCAAGTAAATATGACCGGATGGATAGGGTTTACAGGAAGCTATTTCACCCTGAATCCACAGGTTTGCATAATTCTTTTCCAAAGTATATTTCACCTGGTTTGCAACCTGAGTAATGGTTAGAATAGAATGGCCGGCAATATTCATTGAATGACAATGCCGCCAACTCAAATTCAAATTGACGGCAAAATTAATTCAATTTTACATCATAAATATTATGATATGGAAATTAAATTATTTCTTCTTCTTATGACGATTTGCCCGTAAACGTTTTTTACGTTTATGAGTATTCATCTTTTTCTTTTTACGTTTTTTTCCGCAAGGCATATTTTTTCCTTTATTTTAAAAACCTCTTAATAATGATTTATTTACTACATTCTTCAAAATTTTTGAAACTTTGAAGGCTGGTATGTATCTTTCCTGCAATCTCACAATTTCACGAGTGGCTGGATTTCGAGCATCTCTGGCTGCGCGCTGTTTAACAATGAAACTGCCAAACCCGCGCAAATCCACGCGCTCTCCCCGTTTCAAGGATTCTGAAATACTATGAATAACACCATCTAATACAGCTTCTATCTCTACCTTTGTGAGACCAGTCCCCTCAGCTACTTCTTTTATAATATCTGATTTTGTCATCTTATCGTGTATGGTAATTTATACTCTGGAGTGGGAAACATAAGCAAATTCCCTATGGTCGAGCTTTGGAATATATCCCCCAATAACATATCCAGCAAACCTTTTTTCTCTTCAGGTGGATATACAATTTCAGGTTCTTCATAATGGCCTGATTTTTGTGCTGCAAGTATAACTGCATCTTCAAAAGTGCCCAACATATCTATTAATCCATTTTCTACAGCTTGTTTTCCAGAATAGACTTGACCATTGGCCAATTCAGCTGCTTTTTCAATAGGGATATTTCTTTCTTTTGCTACCACTGACAGAAACTGACCATGAAGATCATCAATTAATCCCTGGAAATATTTTCGTTCCTCACTGGTTATTTTTCTAAAAGGTGATCCGGAATCTTTAAGTGTTCCACTTTTTATGGTCTCGTATTGGATACCCATTTTATCCATCAATTCACCAATAATGGGATAGGACATGACAACACCAATGGACCCTGTTGCTGTCCCGGGATTTGCCATAATTGTATCAGCACCTAAAGCAATATAATACCCACCGGATGCTGCTACACCTCCCATGGATGCAATGATTGGTTTATCACTGGTTTTAGAAATTTTTCTTACTTTTTCATATATTTCCTGACTTGCCGCCACACCCCCACCAGGTGTTTCCAATCGAACAACAATTGCAACAATATTAGATTTCTTATTAAAATAATTGAGATCTTCTACTGCTTTTTTAGAATTGGTAATGGGCATATTAATTTCAACAATTCCTACTTTTGGACCTGAAGGGAGTGCATCTTCCCAGGGAATAATTGAAATAATTATTATGAAAACTATTAAACCAATAATCCAATAGGAATATTTTCGATTTGCCGCCATTATGCTTTTGTCCATATTTTTAATTTTTGTCCCGGATAAATTCGGTCGGAACGAAGTCCATTCCATTTTTTAATTTTACCTACTGAAGTGCGATATGACATTGCAATTTCACTTAAGGTATCACCCGATCTCACGGTGTGGTAAATTTGTTTTGACCCTGCAGATTTCCTTAAAGCTAATTTTCTGTACAGATCATAACCATCTGCAGGTATTTGTAATATTTGCCCAGGTTTAATATATTTTTTCATTGAGAGTTTGTTGATGGCAACAATATCCTTTATCCTCACATCATATTTTCTGGCAATCAGCCACAAACTTTCACCCCATTTTACTTTATGGTCTAAAAAAACAATATCTTGATTTTTTTCAATTTCTACTTCAGCAAACAGGGAATCAAAATCTGGTGAAGCGTTAGTGGGCATTCTGAATGAGTAGGATTTTCCATCCTCTATTGGAGGAATAGTTCCCTGCTTTAATTCCGGATTATAACTTTGGAGCAATCCCATATCCAGCTTTGCACATTCACTAATTACCTGTAAACTCACGGCTTTGTCTATTTCCACAATATTCCATTCCATTTTCGATTTTTTAACCAATGAAAATCCATATTTCCCTGGATTATTTGCGATAAAGATTGCAGCCATGATATTCGGAACATAATTCCGCGTTTGTGGTGGGAGTCGAGTGAGTTTCCAATAGTCGTTTGTACCCTGGCGTTTGATTGTTTTCCTGACACGCGTTGAACCACAGTTATAGGCTGCAAATGCCAAATACCAATCATCAAATTCCTGGTATAAATTCTTTAATAAGCGAGCTGCTGCATGGGTTGCTTTTTCAAAATCTCGCCTTTCATCTACCCACCAATTTTTTTTCAATCCATACATTTTACCTGTTGAAGATATAAATTGCCAAACTCCTGAGGCATGAGCATAGGAGTAAGCTTTCGGATTTAATCCACTTTCAATCATAGCCAGATAGAACAATTCAGGAGGAACTCCTTCTTCCTCTAAAATAGGTAAAATAATAGCTTTATAGCGGGACATCCTGTTCAGCCATTTTTGAAAACTCGTTCTTCCTTCATTTTGAAAGAATTTAATAATACTAGCGACCTTCTGATTGTAGGTTATGGGAATATGACCGGGAATTATTTCAACACGTTCTTCCACATATTCTAAATCTTCAAGCGTTTGTGCATAAATATATTCATCGAGTTTATCTTTAAGAACCGCTACTGAAAATCCCGTTTCAACTTTATCCATGGTGACTGCTTCATCTTCATAATAATCAATTGCGGCTGTAAGCAATCGGTTGAATTCCAAAATCTGAAATTCATCATTACCACTTAACTCATCAATATGTGAAAGGGATTCGAATAATAACTCAAATTGATAGGCTGCTTCCAACGTATCACCTGTAAGATCAGAAATTATGGCTTCCGCGAATATAGTTTTGGCTTCTGCCATTTGTGCATCAAATATATCCTCTTCAGGTATTGTTTCTACATTTATATCAGGAGGAATTATTATTTCAATGGCTCCATTATCTCCTTTATCGGGTGACAAAATATTTACTGATCCAGTTTGCAAACTATCTATTGAAAATAATAGACCGATTGATATAATTATTTGAATAATTGATTGTGATATAATTTTAATTTTAAACCCTATTTTCAATTTTAATTAATGGGCATTTTTCACATAAATCAATGCCGCAATACTGTTTATTAAGTTCAATTAGCCCCTGTTGTATTCCAAAATTTATTTTCCCCTTGTAACCCATTTTGTCCAAGTGGCTTTTATATTTCCCATAGGGTTGAACCGCAAGATTGAACCATTTTAAATATTGTGATTTCTCAGAATATATCTCATTTAAGGGGTAGAGAATATTCCCCAATATTTCATAGAGAAAATCATCTCCAAGGGTTGGTATATGATAATGCCTATTATCCAACAGATAATTTTTTAAATGGGGAAGGGATATTGGAGATACTTCTTTTAATATTTTTTTATAATTTTGAGCCATAAAAATAAGTAGCGGCAATCGAGAAATTGGATGTGAGAGAGGTCTTTTTCTTCCCATTTTCCATGGCATATTCCTGGCATAGGCAATAACCATTTCACACTTTAAATGCTCCTCTGTATCAGGATGGATTCCAATATAATACTCAATAGTTTTTTGCACCAAATGGGGATTACTTTTAATATCCATAAAGGCTAAAATACGCCGTATTCTGTGTTCATTTCCCTGATTAAAATAGGATTGTAAATACTGCCATCGTTGAGTTGCAAATATATGTATCCAGTTTAGAAAATGATCTTTACTCAGACTCTCTGATAAATTATGGCAGGGCCGAGAATCAAACTCCAATGTCCCAACGCCCATTTTAATAGTTGGAATTCTAAGAGACTGCCCTACAAATACAGGAACTGTTTGCCCATAAATGATAACATGCAGCACTACCTTTTCATAATGCTTATCCAAATGATGACCATGGGAATACCAATCAGAAGTTGAATGATGGATTTCTACATCTCCATGTTTTATATTCCCATCAGGATATTGAATGACTGCCTGCAAAAAATCGGGGCCAGAATAGTGATTACGAATTCCCGGGTTGATAATTTTAAAAAAACCTGCATCTGACCAAAACTGATTTCCTCGCTGTTTTTCCCAAATAGCATAATAATCTGATTCTTCAGATATATAATTATATTGAATGGGTGGGCTGAAATCAGGCTGAATATAATTCATAATTCGTTTCGTGGTCAGCTTTGGCATGTTCCAGATTTTGATTGATTATATTTCTGCAATCTTGTAAAAGCTGATCCTTATTATTTATATCCATTCCCAGGGTGGGTATGGGATTATCTATGATCATTTTTATGTGAGATTTTTTAATGGTAAAGGTCCCCTTGGGTAATACACCGCCTGAACCAAGAATGGTAATGGGAACCACGGGCAACTGGGTGCGAATAGCTAAAATAAATCCTCCTTTTTTAAAGGGGAGTAGTTCTCCACTATCAGAGCGGGTACCTTCCGGATAGATAAGGGTGGAAAATGGAGAATGAATAAGAGTCTCTACCGCTTCGGAAACCGATTTTCTGGCTATTTCAGAATTTTGCCTGTCAATTTCTATCATCCCTGCAGCTCTCATGGCCCATCCAAATACCGGAATTCTGAACAACTCTTTCTTTGCTAAAAATACAATATTTGAAGGAATGGCAGCAACTCCTAAAAGAATATCCAGGGCACTTTCATGATTACACATAAATATATATTGTTTGTCCGGATCAATATTATCTAGCCCATATACTTCATAGTAAATTCCAGTGGACCAAATAACCCACTGTGCCCACATTTTTATTAATTTCCCCGTGTAATATTTATTTTTATCAAAACAGCCAACTGCAATTATTGGTATTGAGAATACACTCACTGATAAAACCAAATTAAATAGAAACCAGAATACTCTCAAGGGATTGCGATTATTTCCATATTCATAAAGGGGTGTAATGCTGCAGGTAGTTTGATTCTTCCATCCTCCTGTTGATATGTTTCTAATAATGCCACCATTAATCGAGGAGTTGCTAAACCCGAGCCATTTAAAGTATGAATAAGTTCTGATTTCCCTGTACTCTTATTTCGATATCGAATATTACTCCTTCTGGATTGAAAGTTTTCAAAATTACTACAACTGGATACTTCCAAATATTTATTTTCTGCAGGAGACCAAACTTCCAAATCATAACATTTTGCCGCTGAAAAAGAGAGCTCACCAGAACATAATTCAAGTACCCGGTAATGTAGCCCCAGAGCTTGAAGGATGGCTTCTGCATTTTCTAATAAAGTTTCAAGCTCTTTATAAGAATTGTCTGGATGTACAAATTTTACCAATTCTACTTTATTGAATTGATGAACTCGAATCAATCCTTTAGTGTCTTTCCCATAACTTCCAGCCTCCCGCCTGAAACAGGCGCTGTAGGCAGCATATTTTATAGGAAGTTCAGATTCAGGGATTATTTCCCCTTGGTGCATATTAGTTACCGGCACTTCTGCTGTTGGAATACAATAAAGGGCATCCTCTGGTATCTCATACATGTCATCCTTAAATTTAGGCAATTGTCCGGTATTCTGCATGGCTTCAGCATGGGCAAGAAAAGGAGGAAATAACTCTGTATAATTGTGTTTGGAAACATGATAGTCCAACATGAAATTTATTAATGCACGTTCAAGTTTTGCTCCCAAGCCAGTATAAAGAGGAAATCCAGCACCGGCCATTTTTACAGATCGCTTAAAGTCGAATAGTTTTAAATCTTCACCCAATCTTAAATGATCCTTTGGTTCAAAGGAAAAATCAGGGACATCGCCCCATTTTTTAATAACCACATTGCCTGTCTCATCCTTTCCCACTGGAACCGAAGAATGAACAATATTGGGGACATAATATATATCATTGGCAATGCTTTCCTCAACTTTTCGAAGCTCTATCTCCACTGCCTTAATTTTGTTTGAGACTGTGCGCATAGCCAATATATCTTCCTGGGCATTTCCCCCGCCCTTTTTTAATTCAGCAATTGAGCTGGATACCTGATTCTTTTCAGCTCTCAATACTTCTACCTCTTTTAAACAATTTCTGCGCTGAATATCAAATTCTAACAAATTGGATATATTTACCCGGGACTGTTTCCGGGTTAATGAATCTTGTACATAATCCGTATTTTCCCTAATATATTTTAGCGATAACATTTCTAATCCTGAAATTTAGTGAGTATCCAGATGATAAATTTAGTCAGAATCCTAAATGCTTCCAAAGATGCATTCCCGCACACTGCAATAAAAATGATGACATTGGGAATGAAACATTAGTGCCCATCCCCTCTTAACATAACTCGTAATGTCATAAATATAATTTTTAAATCCAATAATATGGACATATTTTCTATGTAATAGAAATCATGTTTCAACTTAATATGCACATCTGCTACACTGCTATCATAGACACCCATAATTTGAGCCCATCCGGTAATACCGGGCTTCACCTTTAATCGACGGGAATAATAGGGGATATCCCGCATTAAATCTTCAATAATTTTGGGTCTCTCAGGCCTGGGGCCGATAATACTCATATCTCCCTGTAAAACATTTAATAATTGAGGGATTTCATCCAAATGATATTTTCGGATGATTTTCCCAAGGGATGTAATTCGGGGATCATTCTTTCCAGCCCAAATTGGACCTGAAGTTTTTTCAGAATCTTCATACATGGTACGGAATTTAATCAAAGTAAAGTTTTTCCCATTTAAACCCAGGCGGATCTGTTTATATAAAACTCTGCCTGGGGAAGTTAATTTAATTAAAAGTGCAAGCAGCAGGTTAATTGGAAAAATTAAAATTAATACTGTAGTTGCAAGAAATATATCTCCAGCACGTTTTAGAAATAGCTGATACTCTGTTATAATATCAGGATTGATATTTAAAAGCGGCAATCCTCGAATCGTGTCAATACGCACCTGCCCGCTGATGGCTTCATACATGTCCGGAATTATTTTTATACAAATATCATACAAGCTAAACTTGCCAATAATTTGTAATAGTTTTTCGTGTTCATGGGTATCCAATACAATAATCATCTCATGTATTTTATGGTGATCCAGATATGCTTTTATTTCTTCTGGCGTTCCAAGATAGTGGCAATAGCGACTCATATGGACACTTTCAGATTCATTAAAATAGCCATTTAAGGCAAAGCCAAGAGAAAGATTTCGATTCATTTCATCTGCCAAGTTGAATGCATCTTCACCTGAGCCAACGATAATTGTTCCGCGTCCTCCATATCCTTTTGTTAAAAAATATCGTTGGATACTTCGAACGACTAATCTAAATAAAATATCTAAAAAAATAAATGAATGTAGAAAAACCAAATCATATTGAGCTTTATCTATACTAATTGTTTTTGAGAAGATTCTATAAAAAATGTACCCAATACCAACTAAATAAATAAGTTGAATTATGGTTTTTGACTCATGAGCCCGAGAAATTGTTGGGGAGGGATTATACCGCTTGGCAATATATATGAGAAATATGATTAAGATGAATACTCGAACAGGGTATTTAATTCCTACAAATTCACTGCCGGTGCTTTCTGATATTAAATAGGCACAATAAAAGGCCATACTATCCATAATAAACAAGGCTGCAATGGATATTATGGCGGGGATGTGATGCTGTTTTATTTCTCTAAATTTCATATATCAATTCATAAGGTTAATAAGGGTGATCAAAAAATGAGTGTCTTAAAGTGAATTCTAAATATCAAGTGGTATTATTGTTTATTTTGCAATCCTAAAATAGCAGGTATGATAAATAGAGTTGCTAAAAAACAGGTGCCCACACCAATAAATAGGGCAATTCCCATACTCCCCAACCCTCTATATGTCGCAAACCAGAGAGAACCAAAGCCCAGCATGGTTGTAAGTGATGTGAGCAGTATTGCTTTTCCGGTTGACCGATATACAATATCTAAGTTCTTCTCAATTTTCCAACGATGGAGAATATGAACTCCATCATCGATACCGATGCCAATAATGAGGGGTACAGCAAGGATATTCATCATTGTAAACTTTAAACCTGAAATTTCCATAATCCCCATCATCCAAATGGCGCCGAAAATGAGGGGTACCATTCCCACCAATGCATATTTCAAACTGCGAAAATCAATAAGCAATACCAAAAATACGGCTATGATTGCCAAATAGGTAGCTTTCTTGCCATCCTTACTCATAATATCCATTAGTTCTACAAAAATTGGTGGAAGCCCCGTTGCTTTTTCACTCAACTCAGTTGCTTCATCTGTAAAACGGTACAGAAAGCGTGAATCTTCCCAAATATTTTTTTCTGGATAAACATTTATAATAAATATATTTCCACTTTTCCCTGTGAAGCGGTTTTTTATTTCACCTGGCAGATTATCTAATGTGAGAGGTTCCGTATTTGCCATCTCAATAATTGTGGATTTAAAAGCTGTAGAAAATTGTTGTTGAAAATAGGTGAGTTCTATTTTAGTTAACCCCGTATCAAGTGCATTTATAAACAGGGTGATATTACCACGTGCCAGGCTGTCACCAGCTTCCCCAACCAATTTAATTGCTTTATTATAAACTTTATCCTGCCCTCCTAAAAATGCTAAATCTTGTAATTCAATAATATTTGCTTCCAATCGTTCCAGCTCTTTTCGATACATTTTCACATCATGAGATGACATTTGTTTTCTAATTTCTCTACTTTGTAAATTCCTCCGTAGGTTCTTAAGAAATCGATACTGTTCCTCCAGGCCATCTGGATCAGGGAGATAGTCAGATATACTTTCTACCCAGCCAGTAGTTTCCATTTCCCGAGCCTGCCTGGTAAGCTTTCTGGCATCATCAAGATTATCTGTTGTAAACATAACAAAATCAGAGGACAGATCAAATGCTTCAATAAGTTTTTCCTGAAGCTTAATACTTTCCAATCCTACGGGTTCCATATTTAAATAATTATAATCAACGGACATATTAACAGCACGATTAAAAAGAAAGCCTGTAATCAACAGAAACAGAATTCCCATATTCCAACGATATTTTGCCGTAAACACGGCAATCCTGCCTAAGAATGGATAGGACACATCCTTGGGAGGAAGGGATGTATTAAAGTTTTTAAGTAATCGCTCTCGGATAACCAACATTGTTGGTAAAATAATGATGGTAGCCAGCATGGTAAAAATGATTCCCAGACCCGCAATTATTCCCATTTCCCGCATTCCTACAGTTTCGGAGATCAACAAAGTAAGAAATGCCAAACCAGTTGTAATACCCCCGGTAATAATTCCAGGACCAAAGCGTAAAAGTGTTTCCTGCATTGATATTCGAACATCAAGCCCCTGATTTCGCTTTTCTGTGTATCCTGAAATTATGTGTACACTGAAATCAATACCCAAGCCGATAAGAATGACACTCATCATAGCAGTCATCATACTTAAATATTCTACCAAAAAACTTGAAAATCCCATGGCCCAGGTAACGCCCATTATGACCGTGAGTATTGCCAATAGCGGGCTCACCCACATTCGAAAGGAAATAACAAATAAAATGAAAATGCCAATTAATGCCAAAATTGAAACAGTCCATGTATCAGAAGTAAAGGCCTTATACTCATCCCTTCCCAATACGATTGAACCCGTTAGCCCCGCCGTCACTCCATATTGAGTACTGGTTTCTTTTATTATTTTTTCAATTCCATCAACACTTATTTGAAGTTCAGCTGGTTCAATCATCATATTGAATGTGGGTTCAATAAAAATTAAAATCATATCCTTATTTGGAGATAGCATATAGGTCTCTCCAAAGGTAATGGCATCTACAGCTTTCTGACCAACACCTTCCCCAGACTCCCCATTCATCACTTCAGATTGTATATCTACAAACATTTCCAAACCATCCAGAAAACGGACAGCATTCAGTTCATCTCTTCGAGATTGTAAAACCTCATCGTTTCGTTGGTATACCCCCTCAAATGAATTATTCAGGTTATGTAAAAATGGTACTAAATTGGGATCATAAAACATGCTGCCAAAATTATTCAATTGATCTGGGGGAAGCAGTTTTAATGCATTGCGACGATAGAAATCTTCTGGAATTTGAATATGAACACTTGCCACCCATTCATCAAAATCTTCCAATAAAGGTTTCACGGCCTGGGCATAGGCCTTGAGACTATCTTCGTTCCCCTCTGCCAGCAGCATTATATTGGAATCATTTTGGAACTCATCTAAAATGCGATTAAATTCGGCTATACGGGGATTTTCTCCTGGTAGAAGACTGTCAAAACCCGTTCGCATTTGAAGGGTGCTTGCTCGATATGCAAAAAAGATGGTTAATACCAAAATCCCCGCTGTCATCCACCAGGTATGTGTGACGGAACAATGGGCTATTAAATGTAGGAATTTTTTACGCATAATGGATTTTCTGATTGAGCATTAAAAATAGGTCCGTAGCCTGAAACGCAGAGCTAAATCCTGAATGCCGAATTCAGAATCATTTTCACCAAATGATTGACTCACCAATGCTCCTAAAGTTACATCTTCAAAGGCATCCCAATTTAGCTGGGGAGCCAGAATAAAACTTTGATCATCCAGATTCCCATATATAAACAGGCTGCCGGAAATGTAATCTGTTAAATTGTACATTCCCATTGCAAAAAAATAATTCTGCATGAGACTATGAGTTTCTCCACTAAAATTATATAAATAATGATCAAATGTCACCTTATTTTTCTCTGCTCCCAGAGAATTATGAAAATATTCTGCCATTAGGTAAAACCCATTATTAAAAGTATGGTCCATTCCAAAAACAACTTCCCCAAAATTATTATCTGCATCTAATGACCAAAGAGTTTCTCCCCATAAACCAAATTCCCAAAACTCTCCTACAAATGAACCTCCTCCAAAAAATACGTCATCGTAAGCGTAACTAGATTCCCTACTTGGAATTAAATGATATTGATTCCCCCCATTTAAACTAAAATCAAAACTACTCAGGCTTGATTTCAGCTGAATCAATTTACTGCTCATATCCCAGGTTGAATCCGGTTCAATGATAATATCCAGAGTGCCCCAATTCATAATAGGAATTTCCATTCGCAGGGCATTAATTCCAGCCTGCTCGTAGGTGGGGTCGATGAGATCCTTTTGATTAAAAATATCCAGGGGATTCCAAGCATATCCAGTCCCCAGTGAAATTGGTTGCTTTCCAATTGTAAAATCAAAAAGTTGCAATGAGGTTCGCAGGTAGATATTATCTAAATACATTTCATCCAACAATGGTTCAGAGAGTGATGAAATTGTCTCTCCATTTATCTCCCCTGAATCCATGGGAAGAAAATCGAAAATATTAAATTCTGTTTTTCCGTTGAATAAAAGAAAGTTGATATTTGCGCCAATTTTTACATTTTCGCCAGGCCTTGACTCCAAATCCAGCCTGAGTTTATTATAGCCAAAATTATATGATTTATCAGCTAATTGAATATGATCATATTCTGCTTCATAATATCCAAAAATATCGACTTGGGTAAAAGCAATTATAGGAAATAGAAAAATAATTAAATAAATCATTTTTTTAAATTTCGCTCGGTGAAGAATCCATCATCAAATATCACATCATATTTCATTTCAAGTATTCTCATGGTGGTTTGAGATTCTTCTACGTGGTTTTCCATAAACATACTCATAGCTGTAGGAATCCCTTGAATTTCCTTCACATCTTGAAAATTGAGCGTTTTAAGATGGATACCATCCTGGTAATACAGCATTCGATCTGGATAGTAATTGAGTTTATTTACATAAATCATCAGCGAATCATAAGAGGTTTCAGCGCCGATTTTCGTAGTTAAGATAAGCAAATAATTTTTGCGTTCACCCGATGGCCTCTGCTTCACTTGATAGTCCGTTTTCCATTCTTCACTTCCGGAAAAATCTTCGTAAGAAAAATCACTCCCCTGTGCTTTCTGTTTTTTGGCATGGCTGGCTAACTTCCGTACCCTTCTGGTACGGGGAAAATAAACCCATATATCTTCCCCACTGTTTTTTATCAGAAATGCATTATGTCTTACTTTTCGGGGTTCCATATAACGAATAAGGACATTTTTACCTTTTTCTTCTGAAAAATAGTTAAAGGTAAACACCCGCTTTATATTACTGGATGTAATAATCTCCTGTTCCATTTTCCCTTGTGAACTATTGGGCTGCATGATCATTGTCATAGAATCCAAAATAGTTCTGGCACTGAGATCGGCTCCAAAGAGAACTACTGAGTTAATACCTAAAATAAAATAAAAGATAGCTTGTACAGTTTTAAATATTCTATGCGATTTCAAATAATTTAAATGTATTCGGATTTTCAAGTTTTGTGCGACCTGTATAATTTACGGATTAATAGGGATTTTCTGTTAACATGAATCGTAAATTAGATGCGGGTTTTTATTTAATTTAAAAGGGGTATTAATTGGAACCATTTATACTTTCTATCGATGCCGGTACTACTGGTATAACCATTGTAATACTAGATAAGCAAGCCTCAATTTGTAAGAAGTATTATAGCGAATTCAGACAATACTATCCCCAGTCAGGATGGGTAGAGCATGACGCTGAAGAAATATGGACAGTTACCCATAATCTCATTCAATCCGCATTTAAGGATTACCCACCAAGTAATTGTGCGGCAATTGGAATTACCAATCAACGGGAGACCACCTTGATTTGGGAAAGGAAAACAGGAAAACCTATCCATAATGCCATAGTGTGGCAATGCCGGCGTACTCAGGAAATCTGCACTAATTTAAAACAGGCCGATCATGAAAATTTATTTAGGGAGAAAACTGGACTGGTTATAGACAGCTATTTTTCCGGGACAAAAATAAAATGGCTGCTGGATCATGTAAATGGAGCCAGGAGAAATGCAGAAATAGGAAAATTGGCATTTGGTACAATTGACAGCTGGCTCTTATGGAAATTAACCGGAGGATCCATTCATGCTACTGATTTTACAAATGCTTCTCGAACAATGATCTTTAATATTGATACAAAAAAATGGGATGAAGAATTATTACAAATTCTAACCATTCCCACTACCCTGCTCCCTGATATAAAATATTCAAGCAGTGAATTCGGCAAAACAGATAAACAATTATTTGGAAAAGCTATTCCTATTACAGGTATTGCCGGAGATCAGCAGGCAGCATTATATGGGCAGGGCTGTTTTGAAAATGGCACGAGCAAATGCACCTACGGAACAGGATGTTTTCTGCTTACCAATACCGGAGATAAAAGAGTTAATTCTACTTCTGGACTTCTCACAACTATTGCCTGTAATGCGGAAGGGAAACCCATTTATGCCTTAGAAGGATCTGTGTTTATTGGAGGAGCTGTGATCCAATGGTTAAGAGACGAATTACAAATATTGTCTCATGCATCAGAGTCGGAAAAAATGGCATTGGCAGTTGAGGATAGCAACGGTGTCATTATCGTACCCGCCTTCACAGGACTGGGGGCTCCCTATTGGGATATGAATGCCAGAGGAATTATAACCGGTATTTCACGTGGTGTAAATCGGAACCATATTGTGAGAGCCGCTTTGGAAGGAATTGCTTTTCAGGTGTATGATTTATTGGATTCCATCTCAAAAGATTTAGATAGTAACATTTCTGTTCTGCAGGTGGATGGAGGCGCTGTAGCTAATAATTTCCTTATGCAATTTCAAGCTGACATACTTCAGATCAATATTGACAGACCAAGAAATATTGAAAGCACAGCCCTGGGAGCTGGTATGTTAGCAGGCCTGGGTTCGGGCTTTTGGAAGAATCCTGCTGAATTGAAATCAGTGCGAAAAACGGATCAAATATTTATTCCCACAATGTCAGATGACAAGCGTACGGAGCTTTTATCTAACTGGAAACTGGCTGTACGCAAAGTACAATATACTTAAAGGGTTACTTTATATTATCTCTTTTTACCCCTGTTATTACGATATCTTTCATTCTTCTTACCTGAAGACCTTACGCTGGTAATTCTTCCATTTTCTAAAGTAATAGTTACAGAGGCAATTCGGGATAAAATCTCTTTATTCTGGGTAGATGTAATTAAAGTAACCCCATCATAATTAATTTTTCGATGGAGGATTGAAAGCAATGTCCTTTGATCTTTTTTCCCTAAATGCAATTCAATTTCATCAATAAATAATACCTTACTGTCTGCACCAATCATTGTGGCTAATATCACCCATCGTAATTCCCCGGGGGTCAATGATTTCATTTTTCTATTTAAAATAGATGTGAGATTCATTTTCCGGCTTATCTCATCCATGCGCTTTTTAGGATTACGATTATGGCTGAATTTCCCTATGGTTTTGGTCATGTAGTTTCGCACAGTCCCCCATGGGGGCTTAAACTCCTGCGGCACAATGGCAATTTGATCCTGATATTCCCGATTAGAATATTTATGAATATCTCTCTCTTCAAACTTTACTTCTCCCCGTGGTGTTTTTCGACGATTGTATAATACATCCATAAAAGTAGTTTTTCCACTTCCCATGGGACCGTCAAAAACGTAGCAGGCGCCTCTATGGATATCAAACTGCTTAATCATCAATTTATCTTCTCCACCTTTGGATACGAATAAATCCTTGATACTATATAATGGAATTGGCATAAAATCTCCTTTCTAAATATTAAATTAAATCAATAAAATTAAATAAAACCAACTCACCCTGAGTTGATTCGGGTACAGAGGTGTCATCAACTTTAACCCCCGTTGAACTTCTTACGGAAACATACATTTTTATTACTTCCCATGAAAATTCAGGATGAAATTGTACCCCATAAATATTATCATGGATTATAAAGGCTTGATTACCCTTATTATTTTTGGCTAACTCAATTGCATTTTTGGGCAAGACGGTAACACTATCCTGATGGGATTCATATACGATGGCATTATCTTTAAAACCTGAAAATAATTGAGACTTTTTCCCAGCTGCGGTAAATTGTACGGGGTAGGCACCTAATTCCCAACCTTTCGGGTTTAATTCAACCTCACCCCCAAAACATTTAGCAATGAGTTGATGCCCAAAGCAAATACCTAAAACCGGTAATTGAGAAGACCGTATATTTTTCATTTCCTCTTCTATGTCTACCATCCAATCCGCAGCATCATAAACAGAGTGGGGTGATCCCGTAATTATCCATGCATCAGCATTATTTGATTGAATTTTATCTCCAACATAAGATTTCACCCAGGTAAAATTGCATTCTTTATTTTTCAGGGATTCCATAATCCACTCCGGCGCAACACCATGATGGTTTGATACATCCGAAAGACTGGGTCCACAATCAATAATAAGAACTTCTTTCATGCCATTCTTCCCTTTGACCAACTATATGAATTTGTCATATTTTTTGAAAATACATAATTTATAAACAATATGAAATTGGTGTAAATAGTATCTGACAGGGAGTATCTGTACACGATCTCCTGTCTAAATAGCGAATGGAAATTAGATTTGTTTTTCGCCTCTCCAACATTTATATGGAGGGTTTCAAAATAATGATATTTTTTCATTTTGCCTTTTTAGCTAAGACAAAAGGTAATCTAATCTAAAGGATTGTTCTCCAGAAAATGTTCAGCATCTAATGCAGCCATACATCCTGACCCGGCAGCCGTAACTGCCTGACGATAAACAGTATCCTGGATATCCCCAGATGCAAAAACACCATCCACAGATGTGTGGGTATTATCTGCTCCTGTTAATATATATCCTTTTTCATCCAGGTCCAATTTTCCGCGGAATAAGTCAGAATTTGGCGTATGACCAATTGCAATAAATACGCCATCACACTCCAATTCTGATGTTTCTCCAGAGAGAGTGTCTTTTAGAACAACTCCTGTAAGACCACCATTTTTAGGATTGCCTACCATGCTTTCAATTGTGGAGTTCCAAATAACATCGATCTTTGGATTATTTAGCGCACGTTCCTGCATTATTTTGGATGCTCGAAACTCATCTCTTCGATGAACAATGGATACACTGGATGCAAACTTGGTTAAAAAGATGGCTTCTTCCATAGCTGAATCACCACCTCCCACAATGAGAACTTTCTTTTCCTTAAAAAAGAATCCATCACAGGTTGCACAAGCAGAAACACCATATCCCATTAGTTTTGATTCTGATTCAATACCTAACAATTGAGCAGACGCTCCCGTAGAAATAATAATAGTCTCTGTTAAGTAAATTTCTTCACCAACGTAAACCTTAAACGGTCTTTCAGTGAGATCAACCTTATCTACTGTGAGAAAAAAGGTTTCTGCCTCAAATCTCTGTGCCTGTTTGCGAAATAGATCCATCATTTCTGGTCCCATGATACCATCGGGAAACCCGGGATAATTTTCAACATCTGTTGTAATAGTCAATTGCCCACCTGGCTGAAGTCCCTCAAAAACCAGGGGATTTAAATTTGCCCGGGCAGCATAAATGGCAGCTGTCAATCCCGCAGGACCTGAACCAATAATGATTACCTTTTGTATTTTTTTTGTCACTTTGTTTTATGTTTATAATAATTTATCAAGAGCTTCTGTTAGCTCCCCTTTTCCCACAGCCCCAACGATCTGCTGCTGTACTTTTCCATCAGAAAACACCAATAAACTGGGGATACTACGAATCCCATAATCCGATGCAATGCTTGGATGATGGTCTATATTAACCTTGCCAATAATTGCTTTACCCTGGTATTCTGTTGCTACTTCATCTACAGTGGGACCAATTTGTCTGCAGGGTCCACACCATTCTGCCCAAAAATCAAC
>ERZ813253.174-NODE-174-length-25451-cov-4.269389_pt1 | contig 25451 bp, 29 predicted proteins | sample MGYA00520893_ERZ813253 | MGnify/ENA primary metagenome ERZ813253 (study PRJEB31669, sample SAMD00080414) | marine metagenome | biome: oceanic hadal pelagic zone biome; feature: marine hadalpelagic zone; material: sea water | place: Pacific Ocean:Izu-Bonin Trench...
TTTTTCCTAAAATAGTCTTGTTTTTCTGTTGATTTTGCCATTATTTTTTTTATGCACCATTGCTTAGCTTCATTGATGATCAATGAGATTCCCATCTGAGGCTAAAAATCCCTATTTTACTATCACATTTGGCTTAGATTTAATTTGAGGCGACACTAAATGTCCTGATGAAACTAAACCCACAGCTTTTGAGGCTAAATAGGAACCTCATAGCCTGCTGTGTAATATCAGCATTAATCTCAGCATTTGTAGCCCAAATGCTCTCAGAAGAGGAGAGCTATCTCAATACCACAATAACCATTTTGGCAGGATATACAGTATTCTTTGGATTTTTTGGGTTTCTGTTTTATCTTGATAATAAGAAGCGATATCAGGCTATGAGGCCTAAACTTATCAAAAAGGAGCTGATCAAGCTAGCCTCATCCTTTGGAATAGGCGAGATCGTCTATCTTGGGATAAGGTGGTCTCTGATGTTCTACTTTCTAGAAATAGAACTTGAGCCATTTGCAGCGTCATTAGCTTCTGAGGCAATTGCCACGCTATTTTATCTGGCAGTCATTTCAATTGTCCTTAAAGCGACAAAAGTCTACTGATTGAAAAATAAGATAATATATGCTGATTTCAAACGATACAAAATGACTGTCGTTCCTCAATCAAGGCTAGACCTTCTGACAGAAATGGAGGAACGATATGAAAAGAAGGACATTCAGTATTTTGTAAAACTGCTAGATCATGAGGACTATGTAATTCGTTGTCGTGCTACTTGCATTCTTGTAGACATGGGGGGTGAGGACAAGGTACCGTATATTGCCAAAGTTCTGAAGGATGACACAAACGAACTTGTCAGACATGAGGCTGCATTTTCACTAGGACAAATGTGTTACAGTAATGGAATCGTACCGTTAGAGGATGCAACGAAAAATGATCCTAGCGTGTTTGTGAGACATGAGGCAGCCATTGCATTAGGTGTAATGGGTTCAAAAAAAGTACGTGCAACTCTTGAGAATGCATTGAATGATCCTGATAAACCAGTGAGAGACTCTGCAGTTGTTGCACTGTCCAATCTAGAGTTTATGGAAAAGTTGAGCAAGAATGAAAAATTTGCTAAACTTACTGGCGGCTAAAGCCTAGAAACTTCAGTTCCATCGCTTGTTGCTGTAAATCTGTATATAGTACCCACTTTAGCACTTTCCCAAATGTCTTCGTCATGAGTTATGATAATAAATTGGAAATTTTGTTTCTCGTTCATAAAGTTAGTTAGTTGTTGAATTGCGTCAACAAAATATTCACAATGTGTTTTATCCAGATAGGCGGTTGGTTCATCAAGAACCATTATTTTTAATGACGACTTGATCATCAAGTCAGACATTCCTAGTCGTACAGCTAATGCTACACAAACCTGTTCACCTCCGCTCAAATTTTTTACTGGTCGTTGACCATTATTTGTATTACATTGAATTTTAATTGAAGTCCCATCCTGAAATAATTCAAGATGTTTTATCTCAGTTTTTAATTGTTCCAAATATTGTGATGCGTTTCTAGAAATGCTTTCCACCGCAAAATTTCTAGCACCAATAATCGTTTCACTTTTTGTTGAAAATATACTAGTTCTAATTTTTTCAAGGTTTTCAACATATTTCTTAGCAAGTTTAATCTCTTCTAAAATAGGTATATTTTTTTTAATGCTTACATCTGCAGAATTGATTTTTTCTGCTACTTGACCAATTCGCATGAGAATTTCTTGATTTTCAGAGTTTACAGTTTGAAGTTCCCGCTCGACTTTGTCATATTCTTCGTGTTTGAAATCCTTAATTTCTTTTTGTAGTTTTTCAATATCTAGAAAAGTTTGGCTGAGATTAGGCATAAATTCAACAAGTTTTGGTGATAAATCTGACGATTCAATGATTTTTTCTAATACATTATTTCTATTTTGATTTAATTTTAAATCATTTTTCCAGTCTTCAAGATGTTTGCTATTTTTAATTGGGCTATTTTTTATTGTGTTTTCTGCGTATTCAACATCTTTTATTTTGTTATTGATCTCATCAATTTGTTCTTGCATGTTTGATGATTCCTTCGCCAGACTAGTTTTTTCACTCTCTATTTTTTTTAGTTCTTGCTTGATATGTTCTATTTGATATTCTGGATCTACTGTGACATCTTTTGTATGGCATATAGGACATTCACCATCAGAAAATTCAATGTTTGATGCAATATTTTTTCTATCATTATACTTTACTAGTTTTCCATCACATTCAGAAATTTTTTGATCAATATCTTTTTTCTTGGAATTTTTAGAATTTAATAGGTCTTCTATCTTTGATTTTGCCTTGATCACACCAAAAGACTCTTCACATCTTTGAATAATTTTAGAATGTTCTTCATTATCAGTTACCAATGATGAAATTTCTTGTTTGATAGATTTCCAAACATTGTCTTCCTTATCCTTTAGACGAATAATTTTTTCATAGTTTACTGATAGTTCTTCCTTTTTTTCTTGTAATTTTTTTATTTTTTCTTTAAATGATTCTGCCATTTCCTCAAGTTTTTCTTTTTGCGGTTTTGAATTAGCGATAATTTTTTCAGCATGATTGATTTCCATTTGGACATTCTCAACATCCTCGTCTGTGTTGTTATATTTCTCAGTAAGATATTCGCGAAACGCAGTTATACCTTCACCAAGTCCCTTTTCCGCAGCAGAATATTTTCCTGTACCAATAACTTTGTCAATTAGACTCCTTAGTTTAATTCCATTATCACTTTGAATAATTTCTGTTAATTGTCCCTGTGGGACAATTGATGCAATTCCTAATGTGTCATAGTCTAAACCAATTATTTTTTTAATTTCTTCAGAAACTTTTTCCTTACCTTTTGCGATTGGTAATGAATTATCATCAAGTAATTCTTGGGGACTAGTACTTCCCTGAATTTTTTTGATAGCCTGATATTTTTTTCCATTCACCTCAAAGTATATCTGAGTAACAGCTTGGGTTTCACCATCTCGAATAACATCTTCTATAGCACCTCTTCTAGTTTTTCCAAAAAGTGCAAATGTGATGGCTTCTATAATACTGGATTTTCCTGCACCATTCTCACCAATGAAAACTGTCACTCCATTATCAAAAGATAATTCTGTATCCTTGTGAGAGAGGAAGTTATGTAGTTTTACAGAAGTTATCATTCCTTGTGCTCCTCTTTGAACTTTTCAAAATTTCTTATGATAATTTCTTTTACTTCCTGCCTATTATTTTCATTAAGTGATGGATAGAGAGTTTCCAATGCCAGATTAGCTAATTCTTGACCAACATTTTTTGTCGCTAGTCTCTTAAACTCTTCATCAATGTTTCCTGTATCTTCAAGTGATAATGGATATTGTTTCTCATCAAAAATTAGATTTGTTGATCTATCTAGTATGTGTTCATCAAGCCTAGCAATTTCTTGTTGTATACTTTTCCAGTCATGAACATCGGTTATTTTCAAACTTACAAGTGGTTTGTGCTTTTCATCAATTTTTGAGATAACTTCGTCAATTTTGGCATGAAGTTCATCAGCACTGGTTTTTATTTCAAATCTAGGTCTCATGTCAAGTTCAATCCATTTTGGAATTGCCTCCGCAGAAGAAATATCAACCTCAAAAAATCCTTTCTTTGTTTCTTTAATCGCTTCCGTTGAGGAAATTTCTGTTGAACCAGGATAAGCTAGCGGCCCACCTAGAAACCCGTATTTTTTTGGACCAAATTTTTCATGAATATCACCTATTGCATAATATGTAAAATTTTTTGGAAGATCATTAGCATTTAGCTGACCTGCATAGCTGTGTGCTTCATTCAGTCCTTGGTGCAATACAATTATTTTGTGACCATCATGTTCTTTTGCAATCAAATCAATTTTCTTGAATTCTTCTTGTAAGCTTTCGATATCATGTCCGTCACTATGATAATCAAATCCAACCAGTAACACATTTTTGAAATAAACTGGATTTCCATCACCAAGATGGTGAGAAACTTTTGTTAGGCTTGAATACAGCCAATGAATTGCATTTTGTTCGACTTTTGGTTGATCATGATCACCTAAAACAAAGTACGACTCGATCCCATTTTCCTTTAGACGGTTGAGCTGTTCCATCATATGTAAAATTGCATCATTAGGAGGTTGGGCCTTATCAAAAATGTCACCAGAAAAAATTACGAAATCTACCTTATCCTTAATTGAAATTTCTATTGCCTGTTTGAATGCATTGTAAGTGTCATCTTCTCTTTCTTTCTTTGAGCGGTATTGCCCCAGATGTGTATCAGAAATATGTGAAAACTTCATGTCAGAAGTCCTTTTTTGTAAGACCTTTCATGGATTTTGCACCAACTTCCTCAAACTTTTTTGCAACAGCCCATTCGCCAACTGCATTTTGGTCAGAACCAATTTTCTTTCCCTTCATTTCGTCAATGTGTACTATAGCGGGAAGGTTTACCCATTGGCCGACAAGAACTGCATCACCAATATTTAGTGACGTAAGTTGTGCAATGAAATCTCTACTAATGGATTCAGCAGCAGATGCAATCTGTCTTTGGTCGTCCTCCTGTACAATCTTCATTACTGCTAGCGAGCCCATTTGGCTTAGAACATTAGCTTCAATGTCTCTAGGTCTTTGTGATACTATTCCTAAACCAAGACCAAATTTCCTACCCTCTCGGGCAATCTTTGCTACCCAGTACTTTGCTTTTGCATCCTCATTTTTAGGAATGAATACGTGTGCCTCTTCAATTATGACAAAGATTGGTGTGTTGAATCTGTAATTTCTCTTTGATTTTGTTTTTCCACCCTTTGCGTTTACAGCCGCCTTTCTATCGGCTAAAAGTTCCTGCAGGTAGTATGCAAGTGCCACATTTGCTTGTCTGTCTGTGAATTCTGATACGTTTAGAATATTCAATCTGCCCTCTTTGATAAGAGCAACTGGATTTGACATGTCAGGATCTAAAATCTCAGATGTTCTGTGTCTAGCATCATCAATCTTGTCTTGAACCCTGTCAGCGGAGTGTCTGTCTTCTTTTCTGTCAGGATTGGCACCAATGTACCGGACCTGAGAGTCTAATGCTTCCCAGAAATTTGCTGACTCTTTTACTTCTGGCGTAAATGCAAGACGTAAAACTCTTTGTTGTACATCAGCACCCTCTCGAATTTCTAGTACATCTGCAAGTGTGTCTGCCTCTAGCAGTCTGGGATTAATTTTAGCGTCAATGACATTCATTTTTGGAAAGTCCAGTCCAGAATAGTCATTGTGATAATCAAAAATGATCACGGTTCCGTCAAGATTTGCAATTTGTTTTGCAAGCAGTGTTACCAAGTTGCTCTTTCCCATTCCTGTCATTGCAAGAATTCCAAGGTGTCGTGAAACTATCTTGTTGAGATTAATCAGTGAATCTATTTCGGGATTTCTCAGAAGGCTGCCAATCTTTATCCACTCTTTGTTTTCCGGTCCAAAGATTTGGCCAAGATCATCCTTCGTTGCCTTAACAATTTCAGTTCCCGGAATAGGTGGTACGGCAGGAAGTATTGCCTTGCCCTTTTGAAGTGATTCTAGAAATCCGAGAATCCTAATCATTGCAGTATGGCTCTTATCGCGTTTGTTGAGTGCTGCAACTTCAATGCTTTCTAAAGTCTCATCGTAATTGTTAACATCACCGAGTGCAGCGCTTGATACAACTGATTTTTCAACTAGACCGACAATCTTTCCTTCCTTTGAATTTATGATAACATATTCTCCTATTGGCAGTGATCTGGATGTTTGAGCGGTTACTATGGTTGGCTTTGATTCACCAATAACAAATCCTAGTGTCATTCTAAAACCTTCCTTGAGCCAATCTCGTTTGACAGTCCATGAATGCTAGCAAGCTTTGACAAATCTTTATTTGAAATCTTACAGTTGTTATGAGCAAGCTTTAGTGCGTATGGATATCCACCAATACTATTTTTTAGAATTTTGTTTAAAATTAATTTAAAGTCGTCATTGTCATATCCAGAGCCCAAGAGTTCAATCTTGATCAACGGTAATGATTCTGCTAATCTAGCAAAAACTGATGAGATAATCATATCACTTCCGAATTTTGGGTCCTCGTGAATTTTACTAAATCCTGGAGAAATTGTTGCATGATTGTAATAGAAAATGTCTCCAGCTATTGCACCTAGATTTTCAAATTGTTTTTTTGTGTTCGACGTTTTTGAGATAAAAACAACATTGTTCCTTTTTGTAATTGTATTAACAAGTGAACTCGCTAGTGATTTTTGTCTTGTCAGAAATTGGGAATAAAGCGACCCGTCCATTAGTACCAAATCAGCCTTGTCAACTGATTCCTGACAGGCATCAATCTCCATCTTGCTTGCAAGTGAAGCAAGTTCTGGGTTTGAATCAAGACCATGTTCGTGCAAATCAACCAGAATTTCACCATCTGATTTGACAGAAACTGCCGTTACTGCCCACAATTCCGCACCCTGAAATTTTGTGCTATTGAAGCTACTATCAATTCCAGCAGCGTCAACATCTTGCTTTGTGGGTGAAAAATCTATCCAGTTTGATTTGGCCTGCTTAACTATTTGTTCAAATTTTGGACCTTTCAAAATTGACAGCGTTTCGTCACGTTTTTTGATTGCATCCTTAAGAACACTGTTTAACATACAGCAAGATCGGTTTTATTGAATATGAATATTGGGGTGTAAAATTTACTCCGTCAAAATTAGCTTGAAATCATGTTTCGGGTAATATCAGAATAACCTAACTAATCTTTTGGTTCATTACTGTTATCATACTTTCCTTTGTCATGACATTCACAAAAACAGTTATCATGCCTAAAGCCATTAGTGGTTCTATCCTCACAATCTTTAGTATGTTCTGGCAATGTTTTAAGGTAGAATTGGTATCTTTTAAAATATTTTTGGTTCATTATCGCCTTTATCTTAGAGTTTAATTATAATCGCAATTGCATTTTATCGATTTGAAAAGGATTGGTCTATTGGGCTGTGGTGCAATTGGGACACAAATTGCACTTGCAATTGATTCAGGGAAAATTCCCGCTACACTTACGCATGTATATGATACCAAAAGATCACAGGCTGACAACCTAGTTTCAAAGCTAAAACTAAAACCTGAAGTTGTTGCCAACTCACACCTACTCTCTTCAAACCCAGTTGATTTAGTGGTTGAGGCTGCATCACAAGATGCCGTTCGAAAGGATGCAGTCAGCATACTTCAAAACAAAAAAGATTTGATGATAATGTCGGCAGGTGCCTTGCTAGACCAATCTGTCTTTGAGGTAATATCTGATGCCTGTAAGGACTTTGGCAAAACCGTATACCTTCCATCTGGTGCAATCGCCGGTCTTGATGCATTAAAGGCAGTAAAGGATGAACTGGAATCAGTTGTTCTAGTTACTACAAAAAACCCAAATTCTTTCAAAGGTGCTCCATTTTTTGACAATTCTAATATTAATCCTGACAAAATTTCTGAACCAACAGTTCTTTTTGATGGCAAAGCGAAGGAAGCAGTATCACTATTTCCTAAGAATATCAATGTAGCCGCGCTTCTGAGTCTGGTGGGTTTAGGTAGTGAGAATACGAGTGTTAGAGTTGTTGCAGATCCTAACACGAACAAAAACACGCATCATATAGAAGCAAATGGAAAGTTTGGTAAGCTAACAATTACTGTTGAAAACGTACCAGATCCTACAAACCCGAAAACAAGTAGACTTGCTACTCTTTCCGCCATAGAACTTCTAAGGCAAATTTGCACTAAAGAAGTTCAGATAGGAACGTAGATGGCAAAACTTGCCAATTAAATTGATTTTGAAGACAAATTTGAACTGTACATTATCCTTTAAATGATTACATAGGGTCTATTTTTTTGGTTATGTTAAAGGATGAAGTTCTAAAGCTAAAGAAGGAAAAAGACATAGTTATACTGGCACACAACTATCAAGTTCCTGAAGTTCAAGATGTGGCTGATTTTGTAGGTGATTCGCTTGGCTTATCGAGGCAGGCTGCCAAGGTGAAGCAGAAAACAATTCTGTTTTGTGGTGTACACTTTATGGCTGAGACTGCTGCGATCGTTAGCCCTGGCAAAAGAGTTTTGATTCCTGATCTAGAAGCTGGTTGCTCATTGTCAGATTCTATTACGATTGATCAACTAAGAAAGTGGAAAAAAGAACATCCAGATGCGATTACAGTTGGTTATGTTAACACGACAGCTGAAATAAAGTCAGAGCTTGATTACTGTTGTACTTCATCTAACGCCGTCAACATTGTTAATGCAATTCCTAAGGAAAGGGAAATCTTGTTCTTGCCTGACATGTTTTTGGGTTCTTATGTTTCAAAAATTACTGGTAGAAAGAACATGCAGATTTGGGCTGGAGAATGTCACGTTCATGCTGGAATTACTCCTGCTGACATTGAAAAAAAATTAGCCGAACTGAAAAATGCCGAATTTGTTGTTCATCCAGAATGTAGCTGTACCACCCCAATGATGTATGACATCGCGTCAGGCAGTTACAAAAATCATCAGGTTCAGATTCTTTCAACTGAAGGTATGATGAAGCATGTTTCAAAGTCAGATTCGCAACAGTTTGTTGTAGCAACGGAAACTGGAATTCTATACAGAATGAGGCAGCAAAATCCACAAAAAACATTCATCCCTGCTTCAGAAAATGCAGAATGTGAGTACATGAAGATGATTACACTAGACAAAGTGTATCGTTCTTTGTATGATGAAAAATACGAAGTGAAGGTTGCAAAAAAGATTGCTGATAAGGCACGTATAGCAATTGAAAGAATGCTTTCAATTAGCTAGAAAGTAATGCCTATTTTTTTGGCGAAACGCAAACCTCAAGGCTAAGATCTAAGCCACTGACAGAGTTTGTAATTGAACCAACTGAGATTATATCAACACCGGTTTTTGCATATGCAGCAATGTTTTTGGAACTTATTCCGCCAGATGCTTCCAATTTTATTTTATTACGTAGTTTCTTCTTTTGAAGAGCAGCAATTGTTTTTTTGATCTGTGTTGGAGAAAAGTTGTCCAGCATAACAATTGTTGCACCACAATTTGCAGCAAGTATAGCATCCTTTTGATTTTCTACCTCTACCTCAACACGCTTGTGTCGTTTTCGTGCCTTCTTGATAATATCTTCAATTGAATTACATACTAACAAATGATTGTCTTTTATCATAACCATATCATCCAATGCCATTCTATGCTTGTGCCCCCCACCAATCTTAACAGCCTCCTTGTCAAAATATCTGAGTCCTGGTGCAGTCTTTCTTGTTGAATAAAGGCTTGTCTTTTTGTTTATTTTTTTAATTTTTGATATTAGGAAACTGGTATGTGTAGCAATTCCACTCATTCTTGATAACAGGTTTAAGGCTGTTCTCTCGCATGACAAAACCGTCCTTGCATTACCAGATACTTCTAAAACTACTTGGTTTGGTTTTAACCTAGTACCATCTTTTTTCATTATTCTACCGCGACAACCTTTTAGATGGAATATCTCTCTTGCAAATCTGACACCAGCTAAAATACCCTCTTCTCTTGAAATAATTTTAGCTTTAATCTTCTTTTTTGGTAATAACACACTTGTGATATCACCGCTCTGTACATCTTCGGAAATAAATCGTAATAATTCTTTTTTAATATTGGTATACAACTAGGTTACCTTAAGTGCATATTTTCCCTTTACAGTTATTTTCAAGGTCTTTGCAATTCTAGATTCTTCTGGATTTGCTACTATAACTATTCCTTGCCAGTCTGGAGTTAGGTCTGACGATTTACATGCTGGACAGATCTTACCTATAGTAACACATTTGCACTTCCTACATGCTAATTCTTTTACCATATTATTTCGCCTTGACTTCTACTTTTTCTTCTTTCTTGGCTTTTACTTTTTCTTCTTTTTCATCGACACCACTGGCTTTTTTAAGATCTTCCTCTATCCACTCATCGGCACCTAAAAATGGTTGCCTACATGTAATACCAATTTTTCCCATTGTTGATGCCTTACCAAGTGACACAGCTGTAATTCTTGTTCTGATTGTAGAACCAATTTTTAGCGTTCGTCCACTTTGATTCGCAAGTATGACACCAGATGCAATATTACTTTTTAGATAATCATCCATCACTTGCGACAGGTGTAGTAATGCATCAGTAGGACCAATTCTAACAAATGCTCCAAAGTCAGTAATATCTACAAGTTCGCCATAGATTATCTCTTGGAGTTTTGGATAAAATGTCAATGCATCAAATGTAACTCGATGAAATGTAGCTCCATCACCTGCAATTATTTTTCCCATCGGTTCAACATCTGCATCCAGGATCATTATGATGTAGCCTAAATCGGATTTAACCATACTCTCGTATTTTGACTTGAGAATGTTCATTGCTGCTTTATTCAATGATGTACCAAAAAGACTAGGTGGTATCCTAACAATATCCTCCAGCGTAGAAACAGAAAACACTTTGTTGTGGTGGCGATTTTCACCTTATGAACCTTTTGGAGAATCATGCCTAATTTGTATACAAACTGTAATTTTCAAATTATGCCAAGCTAAATCTGCCTATCTTTAAATAAAGTAATGAAGAATTTTGCGCTATGGTTGGCGTTGACGATGTTATAAACAAACTTTCAACTGTAATTGATCCCGACCTAAACAAGGACATAGTATCAATGGGAATGATCAAAGACTTGGATCTTAATTCTGGTAATCTAAAGTTTACACTTGAGCTTACAACACCAGCATGCCCATTTAATGAAGAGATAGAAGCAGATGTTCGTAAGGCAATAGATGAACTTGATGGAATTAAGAATCTTGACATGAATGTAACTGCAAAGGTAATGGAAGGCAGATCACTTGATGCAGACGAATCTATGAAGACTGTTAAAAACATCATTGCTGTTGCAAGCGGAAAAGGCGGAGTTGGAAAATCTACTGTAGCACTAAACCTTGCATTGGCACTTTCACGAACTGGAGCTAAAGTTGGATTGTTAGATGCTGATATCTACGGTCCAAGCATCCCATTAATGCTTGGAATGAAGAATGCAGCAATGCAAGTGGAAGATAAGAAGTTACAACCACCAGAATCAAACGGAATTAAGGTTGTGTCTTTTGGTTTTTTTGCAGAGCAGGAACATCAAGCAGCAATTTACAGGGGTCCAATCATATCTGGAATTGTAAAACAGTTTTTGGTTGACACCAATTGGACTGATTTAGATTATCTAATTGTGGATCTACCACCTGGTACAGGTGATATACCATTAACATTAGCACAAACAATCCCAATTACAGGAATTCTTGTTGTTACAACTCCACAGGATGTAGCAAGCAGTGTTGCTAGTAAAGCAATTGGAATGTTTGATAAGCTTAACGTACCAATGTTGGGTGTTGTTGAAAATATGAGTTATTTCGAGTGTTCAAAGTGTAATGAAAAACATTACATATTTGGTAAGGGTGGTGCAGAAAAAATTAGTAAAAAGCATAACATGCCATTCCTTGGTTCGATACCACTCAATTCAGGAATCATGGAGGGTTCTGATTTGGGAAAGCCTGTCATGATTACACAGCCTGATTCTCCAAGCGCTGAAGCATTTACTGCAGCTGCTAAAAATGTTGCAGCACAGTGCAGTATTCAACACTATAAGATGAAGGAAGAAGCGGAAGCAGAAGCAAAATGGGATGGTTTATCTCCCGAAGCAAGACAAAAAATTCTAGTTGGATTAATTGATGAGATGGTTACTCTGGGCGGTAACATAGCCCCAGAGGATGAGAACAAAACTTGGGCTGAGTTAGAACACGCAATACAGGATGCTATTATACCACATCTATTCGGAGAATCCAAAGTACAGACAACTCCAACAACTAGTTAGATTTTCTTGCAACTGCCTGATGATCTTCGTGATCAGCTTAAGAATCCACTAGGAAATTTAATCAAAGATAATGATCCAAACAGAGAAAATATCATAAAAAAAAATTCTGCGGAATCAATTATAATTACAGTAGGAGATAGGACAACTGAAAATATGTTACAGTTGGAGCTGAAACCACAGGTTCAAATCATAGATGGTCTTGAAAAGCGTGTTCAGTGCCTAGTACCTGCTGATGACACAGTAAACACTAAACTTTCCTGTAGAAATCCACCTGGCGAAATAACTGAGGAAAGCATACAAGTTATCCAAAAAGCGTTTTCTTGTGAACCACCAGTTAGAATTACAGTAGATGGGGAGGAGGATCTTCTTGTCATACCTGTTTGTATCTATGCACCTGAAAATTCTGTCGTGATGTATGGCCAACCGAACGAAGGTTTAGTAATTGTCCATATCACGCCTGAAATACAGGCGAAGGTTCAAAAAATACTTGATGCAATGAATTAGGGGATGATGAGACGGTGGCTGTATGACTTATGATTACACTACTAAACTCTGACCCTATATCAAGAAAAATATTGTATTAGATTTATGAGTCTATTTTCGTGATTCTTACGTTGCTGCCCTTTGATTCAAGAAAGTGACCAAGAAAATTTTTTAACTGCTCGCTTATTCTAAATCCTCCTGCGTTTTCCATCATACCTGAATTTTCTATGACAGATGTCATCTCTGCGCTTAGTACAAGATTGAAAAAAGTCCAACCAGCTTTTGCAAACGGTTCCTTAATCTCAAAACCATCTTTTACTTTGCAATTACTTTCAAGTTCTTCCATAGCTTTTTTCACTAGAGTGATCTCTTCGTCGTATCTTCTGGTACTTAGCTGGAATAGTGGTTTCAACTGGAAAACGAAGTCAAAATAACAATAAAAATCATGTCAAGTATGTTCGTTATAGTCTCATACTTTGACCCTACTTTGTAAAGGTAAACCAAGATCAAAACAACAATTGACATCGTGTGATAAACTAACATTATGGCATTAGATTATGTGAAATTAGATCCTGATTTGAGGCTTAGAATTTATGAAATAGCTGGCATTTATGCTAGCCGTTTTTCTATTCCAGAACCAAAGGTACTTCTTACTACCCGAGAGGTTCTTGACATGCCAAGGGAAATGACTGAAGGTGCTCGTACTTCAGCCTACAAATATCTGGGTCTCTCGTACAATAAGCAGAATCTCATATTCATAAATGTCAGGAAAATTTCTAATGACAAGGATCTAGAGAATACAATCGTGCATGAATTGATCCACCAAAGGTTTCCATATCTAAGTCATGGAAAGAGGTTTAACAAACTTGTCAGGCAAGGTTTGCGAGGAAAGAAGTTTCTGCCATATCAAAAAAGAAAATGAATTTACTAAAAATTTTTGCTTGATAATTTATATTTACAACGTATAGGCATTGCAAATATAACATGGAAATTTCTGAACTTCTGCCAATTGGGGCAGCAATAGCTTCTTTTGCTGTCGCGGCTGGTTTTGCTGCTTGGGTTTCCAAACAAAAACCTGGAACCAAGGAGATGCTAGAAATTTCAAATGCTGTGAAGGAAGGTGCTTCAGCATTTCTCAAAAGGGAAATGAAAGTAATCATTCCAGTAGCTATAGGATTAGCAGTCATTATTGGCTTCTTCATAGGCTTCTCTAACGGAATAGCATTTGCTGTTGGCGCGGCTCTATCAGCGGTGGCTGGATTAATTTCATTAAAAATTACTGTAAAGGCAGCAGTAAGAGCTGCAAATTCTACTAATAGTGGACTGGGAAAAACTTTCGTATTAGCATTCAGAGGTGGCGCGACTGTGGGTCTTACAATTCCAGCAATGGCTTTAGTCGCAATGGCATCACTTTATCTTGTATATCCTGATCCAATTACGATAGCTGGCGTCGGAATTGGAGCAAGTTTAATTGCGTTATTCATTAGAGTTGGTGGCGGCATTTTCACTAAAGCGGCAGATATGGCTGCAGATTTAGTTGGAAAAGTTGAGGCAAATATTCCAGAGGATGATCCACGAAACCCAGCTACAATTGCGGATAATGTTGGCGATAATGTTGGTGATGCCGCAGGCATGGGCTCAGATGTTTACGAGTCATACATAGTTACTATGTTAGCATCTTTGTTGATTGCAGCTCTTATCGGATTTCCTGACATTGTACTTTATCCGATTCTAGTTGGCGCATCAGGAATAATTGCTTCCATAATAGGTGCAGCCACTATAACCTCTAGAAACGTTACTGATGTTATGAAACCTCTTAACGTGTCTTTTTACGTTTCAGCGGCAGTTGCAATCACCCTAAACTTCGTCTTTGCTTATCTATTTCTTGGCAACTCTGATCTTACATATGCGTTATTTGGTACTACTGTAGTTGGTGTGATTCTTGTACCTGTAATACAAAAAATTACTGATAGTTTCACAAATTCCAAATCCAAACCTGTCAAAGAAATTGCAGAGTCAGCAAAATGGGGCTATGCCTCATTGACTCTAATGGGTATCATACATGGCATGCGTTCTACAGGTCCTTTCATGATTGCATTGGTAGTTGCAATTATTGTATCATTTTCATTGGCCTCTTCATTTGCACCGGATCCATCTCAAGCACTTTTGTACGGAATATTTGGAACATCGCTTACTGCAATGTCAATGCTAAGTCTTGCAGGAATTGTGTTAAGTATTGATGCTTTTGGTCCCATTGCTGATAATGCAGGTGGAATTGTTGAGATGACAGGTATGGGAGAAGAAAACCGTAAAATTACTGATCAAATTGATGCCGTAGGAAACACAACAAAGGCAATAACTAAGGGATTTGCAATTGCTAGTGCAGGACTTGCTGCTTTAGCTATGATTCAGGCTTTTCAATACGAAGCAGCAGAATTTTTTCACACCGCATTTGATTATTCATTAACAAATCCTGCAGTTATTGTAGGTCTATTGGTTGGCGGTCTAATTCCTTTCATTATCACAGGCCAATTAATCTCTGGTGTTTCACGTGCTGCTTTCACGCTTATTGACGAAATAAGAGGTCAATTCAAGAGAGATCCTGGAATACTTACTGGCAAGTCAAAACCAGATTATGCCAAGTGTGTAGATATAGCCACTGTCGCATCAATCAAAGAACTTTGGAAAACTGCAAGCATTGCTGTTGCGGCTCCTATAGTTCTTGGAATTTTACTAGGTCCTCCTGCAGTGGCTGGTTTGTTAATGGGCGCAGTAGTTACTGGCATATTTCTTGCTTATCATATGGTAAATACTGGAGGGGCATGGGATAATGCTAAAAAACTCATAGAAATGAAGGGAGAAAGAGGAACTGAAGAACACAAAGTTGCAATAGTTGGTGATATTATAGGTGACCCATACAAAGACACAGCTGGACCTGCACTAAATACTGTTATAAAATTACTAAGTACAGTATCAATAGTTTTTGTTTCCGTATTTGTAGCTATAATAGCACTGTAAACATCAATTTTCAATTCTTGTCATATCAAGCTCATCAATCTGTGCCACTACAGCTTTGCGTAATGTGTCTTCGTGTTTGTCGCAAAATTTGAAAAATCCATCCTTGGTTTCAAAACAACCACAAATCCATTGAGTGCTTTTTTCGCCCTCAATTGTTGAGCGATAGTATTTTTTTTCTAACATAACTATTGGTAATAATACGAAACCAATAAAGTTTAAAAAAATCTAAATTAAAAAATTATTTTATGGGCATCCTTCCATTTTTTGAATGAAGAATCCCTTTTCTTTTATTTCGTTTACAACTTGTGGTGGGGCTTCTTGTGTGTGACAAAAATTGCATTCTTCTCCTGTCACCTTTGCGCCATCTTCACCAACTGTTGCTAGCCATTGTTTTGCATATTCAAGTGCTTTTTCAAGTTCCTTCACTTCTGTTAGAACATCAAAGTGCATAGTATGACCATCTTTGGCTTTAACATAAGTATCGTAGACATGTATATCCATTGCCATAATAATGCATAAAATTAGGGAGTATTTAATCTAAACAATTAACCTCATGAAAAAAAAAATACTTGTCAGCATTCCAGAATTAGAAAATATAACCATAGAACTGAATGATACTAATTCACCTAAAACTTGTAAGGATATTCTTGATTCATTACCATTCTCAGTTAATGCACATCTCTGGGGAGAAGAGATCTATACTGATGAATCCCCCATCTCTCAAGCTGAAGAAAACGCAAAAGCCTTAGTTGATCTTAATGATGTTGCTTATTGGCCAAGTGGAAAGGCGATATGCCTGTTTTTTGGTCCCACCCCAATTGGTAAAAAAGGAGAGATTAAACCATATTCACCTGTCAATGTGGTAGGAAAAATAACTGATCCTGAAAAATCTATTCTTGAAAATTTTAATGACGGAACAAAAATTTCTTTCAGGAAAATTAGTTAATCTATTTTTATTGGGATTTCTATTACATCGGAATCTAACAAGTATGCGCTAAGATCATTAGTTATACCTGAAAATATTATCCATGGTACGGGATTATTTTGCATGAACTTTTTATCCGTACTTGAAGGAATTGCATCTGAATTAGGATGAGAGTGAAATACACCAACTAATTCTAACTGTATTTTTTCCGCAAGTTGGTATCCTTTTAATAGTTCCTCTGGAGAAATTGTAAAGTTTGTTTGCGAGTTATCAATATTTTGTGTAAGAAAAACTTCTTTAACATTCCAGTTATCACCAACTTTTTTTCCAAGTAGCATGGCACATGATTCACTAGGTTGTTGCTCTCTCGCATGGGCAACAAGTTTATCTTTTTCTTTTTGTGTTAAAACCAGACATTCCAATTTATTTATTCAACTGGTTCATCTATTACAATGCTTGCAACCATCCAAGGATGAACTATGCACATGTACTCATAAGAACCGATATCTAATTTACCTGAATCAACAAGAAATGTTTCACCAGCCTTGAGTAATCCAGAATCAAAAGTTTCCCCAAAGTCAAGGGAACTAGTTACAGTATGCATCACTTGATCATGATTTGTCCATTCAATTACCAAACCTTGTGAGATAGTACTAGTATCTGGATCATAGTCTGGATTTCCCTGGTTTGCAGATCCCTCCAAGATTGAGATAGCAAAAATTTTACCCATAGGAACCTCTTGAACAATCTCTTCAACAGCTTCTTCAATCACTTCTGGAAGCAAATATCCAGTGGGACCATATACACCAAAGCCAACAAATACTGTAATGCCCAAGCCAATTGCAAATATGAAGATTAAGCCAACAGGTTTTACATATTGTGGCATCTTCATAGCCATGTATGCTATAACAATGCCTGGAATTGTAACCATGACTAAGAGTCCTGCAACTGTTGGCAGCGTAGTACTTTCGTTGCCTATGAATGCCGCAGCGCCAAATCCCAAAACTATGGCTATAACAACCAAAACTGTAGCTTTTGTTCTGTTCGATGTTGATACTCCACCATCTAGAATCCCAGCACCCATGAAGATTAACCCGAAGAAAAATAATAAGCCTGTAAGTGCATGTAATCCATCAACGAAGGTATGGGCTACTCCTGAATAGGATATAACTATCCCAGCTAATCCAATTGCAGTAAGTCCACCACCGGGCATAACTAGTTCCCAATTACTCATTTATGCTTGATGAGAAGTGGTAGATAATTAATCGTTTTGCAGTGGGATTGATCGATTAGAATAAATTAAATCATATATCATAATCTCAACAATAGTTGGGATTAAAAGAGATATTCGAGGTTTCAAAGCCTAGAATAATAATTTTGCTTGTTATAACTGCCGTTACATCTATGTATGCCGGAAGTAAATTTGTAGGTCCTGAGATAGGCTATTTAGAAATTTTACATATTATAGTTGCAGGATCGCTTGCCTCAGCTGGCTCAAGTGCACTCAACCACTTTTATGATAAAGATATAGATTCAAAAATGAAGCGAACAAGTAACAGACCTATACCATCAGGTAGAAGTAATGAGACAACAGTTCTCATTTATGGACTTGGTATGAGTATAGCTTCTGTTATTTATGCAGTCTTGGCAATAAATTATCTATGTGCCTTCTTTATAGCATTAGGAATTTTCTTTTATGTTATAATTTATACAGTGTGGCTTAAACGTCTGAATCCCTCAAACATTGTAATAGGTGGCTTTGCAGGTAGTGCTGCATCTATGGCTGGATGGTCTGCTGCTACTGGGTCAATGGATATTTTAGGATTTTTAATAGGATTTCTGGTTTTTGTATGGACACCGTCACATTTTTGGTGTCTTGCAATGAAATTACGTGACGACTATGCAGAGGCAAAAATTCCAATGCTGCCTGTATTGATTGGTATGGAAAGAACATCAAAATACATTCTTGCAAATACGATTATACTTTTACCTTATTCGTTGATGCTGTATGCATTTGGTATGGGTATTGTTTATACCATAATTGCATCTATTGCGGGTGGTCTTATGTTGGGATATCATTACAAGCTAACAAAAACGCCAACATCAGATTTTGCGTGGAAGGCATACAAAGTAACTGCACCTTATCTTACTATCATCTTTATAGGAATTGCACTAGATGCGGCTTTTCATTTTAGATTCTAGTTAAATGTCATCGTTTGATTCAGGAAAACTGTTTTCATAGTCTTTTTCCAATGTTTTTTTGTCCTGCGTTTCAACCTCGTCCTCTTCTTCTTGGCTGGAAACAACCTCTATTCTACGTGTGTCTTTAGTAAGCCAGCTTACCTTTACCAATCCCATTATTTCCATATCAAGCAGTGTTTTATTAAAAAGACCATCTGATAATTGATAACCGTCCTTTACTAGATTCTTAGCAAGCGTTTTATCAGTAAGAGAACCTGATTCCTTAATTTTCTCCATTACTATATTCTTGTATTTTATAGTCAATTTTACTGGTAAAATGTCCCACTCGCAGACTTTGGAATTATATTTGAAACTTCAGCCTTAATGTCACTGTACCACTTGTTAATTTCTTTAGTAATTGACGGTCTAACCCTCTTTAATCCGACGGCGAAATCATTACTACCTATCTTTGTAGAATCTCTCTGCATTGCATTAACAGCTGACTCTCTGCATAGTGATGCCAAGTCAGCTCCAGTATAGTTTTGTGTAGATACTGCAATCTCATTCAAGTTAACATCTCTCGCAAGCGGCATGCCATCCGTTAATATTTTAATTATCTCTAATCTACTTTTTTCATCTGGTGGTTGAATATACAAAACAACATCAAGTCTACCATTACGTAGCATTGAGTTGTCAATCAAGTCAGGTCTGTTTGTAATCCCAACTACTATTATATTCGATGCACCACTATCCTCCATTTCAGTCAGCATTTGGCTAAGTATTGTTTCCCCTTGATTGGTCTCATCTTTCATTTTAGATTTTGCAAGTGAATCAAGCTCATCAAAAATAACAACACAAGGTGCTGATGCTTTTGCTTTTCGAAAAATTTCTCTAATTGCCTTTTCAGATTCACCAACCCATTTTGATAATATCTCTGGACCTCTAACCAGAATCATATTTGCACCACATTCAGCTGCTAATGCCCTAGCAAGAAGCGTCTTTCCACAACCGGGAGGTCCATAAAGTAACACACCCTTTGGTGGTTTTACACCCATCTTTCTAAATTTATTAGGTGAATTGATAGCTGTAACCATGTTATCTACCAATATTTTTTTCTCATCGTTTAATCCACCTACATTATTCAACCAAACTTTTGCCCGCTCAACATAAAACTCTCGCATAGCTGTTGGAACTATTTCCAGTGTTGCATCATACAAGTCACACGATTTTATTTCCATTGATTCTAATATTTTTGATGGTATACGCTCGTTTTCAAGATCAATTTCTGGCAGATAACGCCGTATTGCCTTGATGGCACTTTCTCTACATAACGATTTGATATCTGCACCTGTATATCCATGAAGATCATCTGCAAAGTTTTTCAAATCAATATCCGCCGCAAGAGGCATTCCACGTGTATGTATTTGCAAAATTTCCAATCTTCCATCTGCATTAGGAACAGAAATTACCATCTCTCTATCAAATCTTCCAGGTCTTCGTAATGCGGGGTCTACACTATCAGGACGGTTTGATGCGCCAAGTACAATGACATTACCCCTTTCAGTTAATCCATCCATCAGTGCTAAAAGCTGTGCCACTACTCGTTTTTCAACATCGCCATAAACCTCTTCTCGTTTTGGCGCAATCGCATCAATCTCATCAATGAATATAATGCTGGGCGAGTTATCTTTTGCTTCTTTGAATATCTCTCTAAGCTTAGCTTCTGTTTCCCCATAGTATTTGTTCATAATCTCAGGTCCATTAATTAAATACATGTTAGCATCTGACTCGCTTGCAATAACTCTAGCAAGAAGCGTCTTTCCACAACCAGGTGGTCCATAAAGTAGTACACCACTATGAGGCTCAACTCCTAGCCTACTGAAAAGTTCTGGGTGCCTTAATGGTAGTTCGACAATTTCTCGCATAGCCTTAACTTCATCTCCCAATCCACCCACTTCCTCATACGTGATACGAGTCCTTTTGTCAGATGCCGTCTCAGAAAGTATTTTTAGAATGGAAGAACGTTCAATCTTAACAATTCCCTTTGGTGTCATTTTGCTAATCTTAAACTCCATCGAGTTTCCCAAGATCATTACTGAAATTTCATCGCCCATACTCAATGGCAGTCCTTTCAGTCTATTTTTAACAAAGTCAGTAAACTCCTTGTCTATAGTAACAACATCGTTTATTGGCAAAAGCTTAACCGTCTTGGCAGTTTTTACCTTAACTTTTTTCACATGAACTATATCACCAAGCGCTGCCTCAATGTTTTTTCTAGTTTGTCCATCTAGGCGAATAGAATCTGGATTTTTTTCATCTTCATCAGACGGCCATACGATGGCACAGCTTATTTTGTTTCCATTTATTTCAATAATGTCACCAGGGGCAACATGGAGGTAGTCCATAGCATTATGACCTATTCTGGCTCTTCTTTTTCCAACATCTCTTTGCTTAGATTCTGCAATTCTCATTTGCAATAGATTTTTTTCATTCGACAAGAAATCACCTATTTCATATCAACTGACATTCTACTCATGTTCAGAACTTCAAATTCACTAACTCCTTCTACATTTTTTACTGCATTCTCTAGTGAATCCATCTGACCTTCCTTATCATCCAAAACAAATTCTGCTTTGATAAAATTTATACCAAAAGCAAGTGGCTCCAATTGATGATTTTTAAGTTGAATACCGTCTTTTAACGATCCTTTGATAGTTTGTGTTAATTTGTTCAAATCAATCTCTATCCCAGTAGGAAGAATTTTTGTGATCAATAACAATTGTGCCAATTTCTAAGGTCCTTGAAAGTTACAGGATGAGCACGTATAATTTCTTACTGATACTCTACAACTTTCACATCGCCAAATAAGATCACCATTATCGCAATTAGGACAATCAAATTTTACACATTTATCATTAGGCATAATATGTCGGTGACAACAACTACATACAGGTAATTCAAGATTTGTTGACATACACAAGTCGCTGTCTATCAATTTAATTTATACCTTGCTCGCCTTTGTATGTGAATAACTCGTTAACATACGTTTGATTTCTGCACTCATGATATTTTGAGCGGCACTTAGAGACTTACGCATTCCAAGTAATTTTACAATAGATGTTGCATGAAAGTCAAAATCATCCTTGCTTGAAATTTCAGATGTGATCTCCGGTGTTATTGTATCAAAAACCATGTCAACTGTTTTGTTATCAACTTTCTCAAGAATTTTTCTAGCAAGACGCTGTTTTTCAAATTCTTTGCCAAATTTATCATGCCAAAATTTTTGATATTGTTGAAGTTGTGGATACTCGTTTGTTTCCAAATATTTTGTAATCGCATTTCCCGCCAAAATTCCAGCCATTCCGCAAGAATAAATTCCTCCTGCAGTAGTTGGTTTTGATTGTCCCGCTGCATCACCCACTATTACTACATCTCCGGAAACAAAATTCTTGATTGGACCTTTAATCCATATAGGCGCAAAAATTTTTCTTATAGTTGAATACCTTCCTTTGTTTCTTAGGAACCCTTCGATCATATTGGATGCATTAATCTCTCTTCCAGCAATGCCCACTTTACCTACTCCCTTTCCGGATGGAATTATCCAAGCAAAAAAACCAGGGTATTTTATCTGATCAAAGTACACCTCAACTTTGCCTTCTGTTATCCAATCTGCATAAACCTCGTATTGTGCAGATAGTAAAATTCCATCTCTTTGATTATTTATCAGAGCACCTACTCCCCTACAGTCAACTAGAATCTTGCAGTCAATCTCACCAATCGATGTTCTAACACCATGCTTCGTTTTTTCTTGAAAGCTTGTCTTAACCTTAATCTCAGCGCCAGCTTGTTGAGCCTGACGTGCAACTTGCTTGTCAAGTTCTCTTCTATTAACTACAACAACCTTCTGATTTTTAGAATCAATTTCGATCTGTTTTCCACTTGGTGAATAAATTAGAGCAGAATTAATCATAGAATCAAACGTTTTTTGTGTTGGTTCTACTCCCAAGTCATGTAATGCCGATTTGCTTACCAAACCGCCACAGTGATCAGGTGTTCCAACCTCAAACCCTTCCTCTAGAACCAAAACAGAATATCCTTTTTTTGCTATCTCTCTAGCCGACATTAGCCCAGAAATACTGCCACCTGCAATTACTACATCATATTCTTCCATAAACACTCAAAATGTACATTAATACAATTATGTTTCGAATAAATTGCAAAGTTTTTCATAACACACAATTCTTGTAAGTAATATGACAATAAAACAGGTTGTTGTAGTTAGAACTGATCTCGATATGGGAAAAGGAAAGATTGCTGCCCAAGTTGGTCATGCATGCGTATTGGGTGCTGAACATGTTCGAAAATCTAATCCTGAATGGTTCTCGGAGTGGTGGAAAGGACAAGAAAAGGTTGTACTCAAAGTTGCAAATCTAAAAGAACTTGAGCAAGTAAAACAAGACGCAATTGAATTTGGTATGCCTTGGTCTGAGGTAACTGATGCAGGTCACACACAGATTGCTCCTGGAACAACAACTTGCATATCTATCGGTCCTGCACCTGAAGAAAAAATCGATAACATTACTGGCGATTTAAAACTATTATGATATTTTCATATTGATGGCAATCAGATATAACATGGCAGTTTAGAATTTTCACTGTGAAAACAAGAAAAAAAGGAATACTCTTTTTTGCAGTTGTTGCATTTATCATGTTAAGTTCTGCAGTTATGATAGCGATAAATCCTGCACAATGGTTTGGAGATTCTAGTGATTTTGATGAAATAACTGCAGAAGAATTAGATGCCTTTGATCTGGATACCCTTGGTCTGGAACTTGGATATAGTGATGATGAATCATTACAATTTTGTTCTGCAAACGAACAAGCAAGGTCAAATGAATATGTGAAAGAATACAAAATACCCACTGCATGCACACAGCCACTTGCAATTACGGTGGATCCTTATGGCATGGTGTGGTTTGCACAAACAAGCACTGGAAAAGTTGCAAAATTTGATCCGCTAACGGAGACGTTTACTGAATATAGCAACGCAGTATGGGAAAATGTAGAAAAAGCATTCGTTTTAAGCGCTATTGAAAATAACATGGAGCCAACAAAATTACGTTCCATGATGTGGGGAATAGATTATTTTCCTGATGGCAGTATCTGGTTTACTGATGAGAGAACAGATGCAATATGGAAATTCTCAATCGACACAGAATCATATGATAGAATTTCTTACTCACAAACTGACGAAAACAAATCGTCACTTCCACAAAAATTAGTTATCGAAGGTTCAAAAATTATAGTTAATGATTTTACTGGTGGCAGGCTTTCATTTTTAGATTATGCACAAGATAAGCAAGGATTACGACACTATGCAATTCCTTCTGTTATGGATGGTGCTGTTACTAGTGACTTTGCAATTGATTCAGACAAAAATGTTTGGTATACAAATTGGATTCCAAGTGGAGCGGGCATTCTAGTAAAGTTTGATTATCCCGGGTATGAATTTGCAACAACACAAGGTGAAGTAACTCAAGGCCTTCTTCTACAAGATTTTGTTGAGTGGTACAATTTTCCAGCAGGGCTTACTACACCAAATGGTGTTGCAGTTGGACCAGATCAGAAGATTTGGTTAGCTGATACATCAAGTAATTACTTTTTCAGTTTTGATCCTAGAACTGAAGAATTTACAAAATATGTTACATCTATACCTACGATTGATTCTTATGGTAACTTCGGAAAAAATCCAGTGTCGAACCCTTACTGGATTGAACATCATAATGGAAATCTCATTATGAATCAACATAATGCAAACAGAATTGGTGTGTTTAATCCGTCCTCTGAAACATTGGTAGAATATACAGTTCCTTCAAGAAATCCAAACTGGGCTGACTGTGAAGGAATTGACTATTGTGGAGTTGCGCAAGTCTTTGACTTTGCAGTTGATGGCAAAAAAATTTGGTTTACTGAGTGGGTTGAAAACAATATTGGTGTTGTAGATACATCAATTCCACTTCCTTTTTCTGTTGACACTGATAAGGAAGAAATTACTTTGGAGAAGGGGCAAACAGCTCAGATCATGCTCAAAATAACTAACAGATCTAGTAAGGCAATTGATGCAAGTGTGAACTCTTCCTCAACATCCACATTTTCAGACATAATCATCACACATGAAAACAATTTTCTGCTTTCTGATTCAGGAACAACTATCACAGTGGAAATCACTTCAAGTGAATATGCATTATCAGGCACACACAAAGTTCTTCTCGGTGCATACACTGACGACATTGCTGTTTCGCAGTTTATTACCGTGACAATAGTGTGATCCCAAAAATTGATTCTGAGATTGGAATATTAGCGTACACAACAGATTTTCCTGGCTGTGGGGGAACAATAAAAAAACAAAATGAGGATTTTATTGTATCAGAAATTATTACAGAGAAGGCCAATTCTAAGATTTGTTTAGAGTCTGGCTTTGCTGTATACAAATTACAAAAAAATGGAATTGATACCACGCATGCCTTAAATGAAATTTTAAAAAAGCATGGAATCAGATTAAAGTCGCTTGGTCTCAAGGATGCTTCTGCGGTAACAGAACAGTTTGTATTCACTACATACAAAACTAACCAGCATTTTGAAATTAATGAGTCAAAATATAATCTAAAAAAAGTTGGGTTTACAGATAAAGTATTATCAAAAAAAGAGATGATTGGTAATCATTTTCAGATAAAAATTGATGGGGCGTCAAACGAATTAGCCAAGTTCAACGAGTTTGATAAAATTTTAAATTTTTATGGTTATCAGAGATTTGGTTCGCGCAGACCTGTAACTCATCGCATTGGAAGATCGTTGATACAAAAAGACTTTGCAGGTGCGATAGATCTTTTACTGTCTTTTACTTCTGAATATGATAAGGATGAAAATACTAAATTACGAGAATTAAT
>ERZ813253.175-NODE-175-length-25394-cov-7.308584_pt1 | contig 25394 bp, 26 predicted proteins | sample MGYA00520893_ERZ813253 | MGnify/ENA primary metagenome ERZ813253 (study PRJEB31669, sample SAMD00080414) | marine metagenome | biome: oceanic hadal pelagic zone biome; feature: marine hadalpelagic zone; material: sea water | place: Pacific Ocean:Izu-Bonin Trench...
TCAAAATCTTCCCGTAACGCAACCGTTCTGCCCATGGCGAACCCCTGAATTATGTTCGCCTCATTGATTCAGACTTTTGGTCGCTTGGGAATCCCCCTATGGAGTCGCGCTTAATGCTCGTTGGTATTAGAGCGAGGATCGGGTGGTCGATGCCTCAAGCGATCGACGAGAAGTACCAATCGACGAACTGGCCGCACCAGTTCTCCATGGGGGAATAAGGTCCCGGACGGTAGTAGCGTGAATTCACGCCCTGCTGGTTCTTCTCGATGATCAGCTTATCCGCCTCGGTGGTCACCGACCACAGCCAGATCATGCGTTCGAGGTCGTAATCGACGCCTTCTTCCGCGTCTTCCCCGACCAGCCAGACGATCTCGCATTCGGTGGCCTGGATGCCGTGGGGGATGAAGCGGTAGACCACTCCGTGATCGCTGTAGAACAGGAAGAAATTGAGCGCGCCGAGCACGAGATCCGAGGCGCCGCCGTCGAAGCTCTTGATATCCCCCATCAAGGGCGCCACCGGCTTGCCATCCTGGCTGCCGGTGACGTAGCCCGGAAACAGCGCGTAGCGGTCGTAATAGAACGACATGCCCGGCGTCCCGTCGGTTTGGCCGTCCGTCCCGCCGTCATGGCTGATTTCCTCGGTCAAAACCCCCGCCGCCTCGGCGTTGATCTTAAGCGCTTCCATCAGCTTGACGTTCCGCTCACTGGGGCGCTGGATAGTATGGGATTCGGCGAACTCCGGATGGGCCGGCGCGCAGTGATAACATTCCACATAGTTCTCGACCGCCAGCTTCCAGTTCGCGTCGATCATGTAGGTCTCGCTGTGTGCGACTTTTGCACGGTCCAGGCCGAAGGGTATGAGCGCCCCATCGAGCAGCCGATGGGCCATATCAAAACTCTCGGGCTGCTCGGCAAAACTGATCATGATGAAGCCGTGAAACAGCGCGGCGTGGATGGTGGCGAGACCGGATCCAGACAAGTCGAAATCCTTGGGCATCTGGCGCGCCGCCTTGAGCTCTCCCCGAAGATCGTAGGTCCAGCCGTGATAGGGGCAGGCAAACCAGCTCGCGTTGCCGTGTTTTTCGTAGCAGACCCGCGAGCCCCGGTGGCGGCAGACGTTGACCAGGGCGCGGATTTCCCCGTCGTCGCCGCGCACGACGATGACCGATTCGCCGGCGACCTCAAATAGGAAGTAATCGCCGGGTTTGGGTATTTGACTGGCGTGGCCGGCGTACAGCCATTCGCGCATGAACACCCGCTCCATATCGCGGGCGTAGACCTCCGGATCGGAGTAGAACGCCTGGTCGAGAGAGAAGCCCGGTTTTCGGGCCGCGATCAGGTCGGAAATAAGCCCATTGGCGTCGTTCTTGGTCATCACCGTCCCCCGGGAAATAGACCGCGCAACGAATGCTTACGGCGTCGGGCGTCATCCCGATATATCTATGCATCTCAACTGAGATTTCCCAGATAACCTTCAGTGTAACCCTGTTCCGGCGGACGGCCATATCGTTTCATAGCGTTTGACCTGCCCAACCAAGAGCTATTACCCGACATTTCCCAGATAACCACCAAATTCGTGGAAATCGTACCACCGTTCCACCGCCAAGGGAGCGGTATCCCCTTTGACGCCATCCGGTAGCATGATTTTGGTAATTGGCCTGTGCTTGGGATGCCATTCGGCCATTTTTCTCGCCATTCAGACACACCCCTCCTGTCGTATTCATCTGGGCCGTCGATTTCCTCGGCCTACGCCGGAACCGGTCTTCGTCGCAGATCATCGATCAGGCCCAGGATTTTCCGGAACAGTTCCTTCGGCACAGCAACCTCGGCCAGTTGGAACGTGACGTACCGGCCGTGGCGGACAACCTTGGCACCGATCTTGACCAATTTCTCCCGCAGCGTGGTCAGCGACCAGTGCTCCACCTCCTTCGGCAAGGCCAACGTCCGCATGAAGTTGGCGAGATTGTAGGCCAACCGGGCAAAGCCTGTCAACTTCGGCAGCATATACGGGATGGGATCGAAGGCGCTTGTGTCGATGGCCTGGAAAAATTACCGGGTTGCGATGACATTGCCGGAAGCAGAGGGTGCGCTTGAGAAGTTCTTCGCCAAATTCCATACGCTAAAGCGTTGGATGCGGCAGCATGCAGAGACTTGCAAATCGCGGCACCGCATAGACATTGGGGCTGGTCGTGTCCTTCAGGCCGGCTGGGAACCAGGCGGCTTGCGCTACACGCAGTGCTGCAATCTTCCCATCCAAGGGGCCAGCGCCGACATAATGATGCTAGCCATTGCCAAAGTTCACCGTGGGATGCAGGTCGGAAATATCGAAGGCGGGTTAGTCGCCAGCGTTCATGATGAACTTGTTCTGGAAGTCCGCGAGAGCCAAGCCCCTCAGGCCCAGAGCATCCTTGAGGAAGCAATGGTGGAAGCGTTCGCCCAGACTTACCCGCTGGCCCCGGTTTCCAGGTTAGTCAGCGTATCGGTCGGGTTGACATGGGGCGACCTGAAGTGAAACCCGCTTCACGGGCCTTTCCGAACGGGTTGTTCCTGGTCGTTACGAGCATCACCATTTAACGCCGCCGTAAGCTTTCCACCGACCAAACTGGCCGCTGCCCGCTGGGTTCCGTAAGAAACAACGGCGCAGCAGCTTGGTGTTGCCTTATGCGGGAGGTACTGTTCGGCCGTATGCTGCCGCCGACTATCCTGCATCCAGGCATCTAAATCGGGTCTGAAATATCTGACTATGCGACTGTTGACCGGGCGACAGTAGGTGGGGCCGGTCCCCTTGTGCCGCCCTATTTCAAGGGTTTGCCTACTGACGCCTAGGTACGCGGCAGCCTGCCGGGTAGAAAGGTATTGAAGTTGCGCAACAGATGCCTGTTGGACGGGCTTTTCTATGTTGACGATTTTGGGTTCGGGTAACATCGCCTCACTCCTGTAAGTGCAGAGAGCGGGCATTAAAAATGCCCAGAAGCTCTACAGCTAACGGGCGTCCAATTTTGCTTATATGAGGCATGTGCGAAGCGGGACGCGTGACGCGATTGCCTTATTAGAGGCTACACGCCTTTTTGGTTCGCCGCAACGTTTTATTAGGCCAAGACCTTTGCCAATCTGGTTAGATAACGGACACGCGATGGGGCGGGATCAAATCAAGCTGCGTAAATAATCCGTCACGCGCTGCTGGCTGGCTCGCAAGGCTTCCATATGCAGGCCGATATATCCGGCGGTCACATCACCCTTCGGCAACATGTGGTTTGTCAGCATCTTGATATCGTATGATGACAGCCCTGCCGCGTTGGCGGCTGTAATCCATGTGTGCCGCAGCCCGTGGACGCTGAACGGCACCACCACGTTGGCCTTTTGCGCCGGCGTTAGTTTCGGCTCCGCTATATGTCCCGCCTTGGACTTGTCTGAGGGAAATACCCACGGGCTGTCAGGCGTTAGCTTTTCATTCTCCACTCGCCGCCGCCGCAGCATTTCAATCAGAAGGTCCGACAACGGCAGCGTAAAGGCTCGCTTTGTACCGCCTTTGGGTTTGGGGATCAGCAGCGTGCCTTTATCAAGGTCTAAGTGTTCCCACCGTATTTCCTCCGCGCTTTTCCTGCGCAACCCGGTAAACAGGACGAATAGGTAAAAGTCCCGACGGATTGGGTTTGGCAGGGCCTGAATATCCTTGTGCCAAGCAGCAAGCTGCTCGGCAGATATGGAGGCATCCCGCCGATACTCGGGGAACCAGTCCACACTGATTGTCGGGTTGGGGGGCAGTTCCTCATGCAGGCGTATGGCGCGGTTATAAGCGGCACGGAAAGCCCGCATGGTGGCATTGGCCGCGTAGGGAGCGCTTATTTTACCAATGCGGCGGTGACGGTCATAAATCATTTTGCGGGTAATTTCGGCGAGGGGAGTGGCGAGCCAATCCTTCAGGTGAAGACGCATGGCGTCCCGGAAGCCCTTAATCGATTTCGCGGCCCGGGGCTTGTTACTTTGCAGGTAAAGGTCCGCAGCTTCCTGCAATGTGATGGAGCGGCCTTGCGCTGCCCGTTTCTGCTCGTTGGGATTTATACCCCGGCGCATCAGCCCAATGGCTTCCTCGGCTTCGCGCTTCGCCTCCGCGGTGGTCATTACGCCGTGCCGGCCGAGGGTAACGCGCACCGTGCGGCCCCCTATGTCCCGCTGGGCAACGTAGGTTTTGGTGTTGGCGCTGACCAGCACACCAAAGCCCTTCAAAGCCTCGTCCATGAATAGCTTCTGGCCTTTTGGCGGGTGCGCCAGCCTATCAACAGTACCCTTGATAATTTTGATGCCTGGCATTTTAATAAGGCTATAATAAGGTTATTGTGTAAAGCTTGGTAACAGTCCCTAAAAGGGACGCCTCTAAAATAGTAGGAAATCCGCTGTATTTAAAGCCTTATTAAAACGCTATAGGACACGCTAAAATACACACCCGCTAACTCTTAATCAGCGGGTCGTAGGTTCGAATCCTACTGCGCCCACCAATGAATCCGAGGGTTTCCGGCGATAAGACACCCATGAAAGCGCTGATCGCTAAGCTGCCCAAGGCGGAACTCCACCTCCATCTGGAAGGGACGTTGGAGCCGGAATTGATGTTCGCCATCGCAAAGCGCAACAAGATCCCTATGCCTTACGCCAGCGTTGAGGAACTAAGCCGGGCCTACCGGTTTTCCAACCTTCAGGAATTTCTCGATATTTATTATCAGGGCATGAACGTGTTGCGGCACGAAGAAGATTACTTCGACCTGGCCCGCGCCTACATGGAGCGCTGCGCCGCCGACCGCGTCACCCATGTGGAAGTGTTTTTCGATCCCCAGGGACACACGCCCCGAGGCGTTTCCTTCGAAACCCTTATCAAGGGTATTCTTGGCGGGTTGAAGCATGGCGAACAGGCCCACGGCATTACCTGGCGCCTGATCATGAGTTTCCTGCGCCATCTTTCCGAGGACGACGGGTTTGAAACCCTGGACCAGGCGGAACCCTGGCTCGAACAGATTGTCGGCGTCGGACTGGACAGTTCTGAAACCGGGCACCCCCCGGAAAAATTCTCGCGGCTGTTCGGCGAATGCCGGTCGCGGGGCCTGAAACTGTGCATGCACGCCGGCGAGGAAGGGCCGCCTGAATTTGTCCGCCAAGCGCTGCTGGACATCGGCGTCGACCGGATTGATCACGGCAACCGGGCCATGGAGGACGCTTCTCTGGTGGCGGAGATCGTCAACCGCAACATGACCCTGACCGTGTGTCCCCTGTCCAACCTGGCGCTCAATGTCATCGGCCGGATTGAGGACAACCCCATCGCCCTCATGCTGGACGCGGGCATTCCGGCAACCGTCAATTCAGACGATCCGGCCTATTTCGGTGGCTATATGAACGCCAATTTCGAAGCCGTGGCCAGCGGTCTGGGGCTGTCCCGCGGGCAGGTCATCCAACTGGCGAAAAACAGCTTTTCCGGCTCCTTCCTCGATGAGGCGGAAAAAACCCGCTGGATCGCCGAAATCGACGCCTTAACTGCCTAAAGCATCACCGCCATGCTTTGTGCTACCATTCCTGGGAAGATGCGGGGCGTCTCGGTAATCGACGAAAGTCTCGGTAATCGATAAAATATGAGCGCTTTACAACGACCCGGCCGCCGCCTGTTTGCCTTGATCATCGCATCAAGCCTGATCGGTGCCGCCAACCTCCCGGCGCGGGCCGCGCCGAAGGTTGCCGCGGCGTCCGACCTTCAGTTCGCGCTCACGGAGGTCGCCGAGGCCTTCCGCAGGGAGACCGGCGACGATGTGCTAGTGACCTTCGGCTCGTCGGGCAACTTCTACCGCCAGATCCGGCAGGGAGCGCCCTTCGAACTTTATCTGTCGGCGGACGAGCAGTTTGTCCTCGATCTCGCCGCGGACGGCTTCACCATTGGTGAGGGCGCGCTTTACGCCATCGGCCGTATCGTCATCATCACCCCCGAGGGTTCTCCCGTGGCGGCGGACAGCGGGCTTACCGACCTGCGCGCGGCCCTGGCCGACGGGCGGCTCGACAAATTCGCCATCCCCAACCCGGAGCATGCGCCCTATGGCGGCCGCGCCAGGGAAGCCCTGCGTCACGCCGGATTGTGGGAAGCCCTGGCGCCCAGGCTGGTACTCGGCGAGAATGTCTCCCAAGCGGCGCAGTTCGCCACATCGGGCAGCACCCAGGGGGGAATCATCGCCTACTCACTCGCTCTGTCAAAAAACGTCTCGGCGCTGGCAAGCTTCGCGCTCATCCCGGCGTCCTGGCACAGCCCCTTGCGCCAACGCATGGTGCTGCTCAAGCAGGCCGGCGACAGCGCCAAAGCTTTCTACGGCTTTATCCGGGGACCGCGCGGGCGGGCGATCCTCGAGCGCCACGGCTTCACGCCGCCGGGCGGAACCCCATGATGGACTGGGATGCGCTGTGGCTGTCGGTGCGGCTCGGCGCCCTCACCGTCCTCATCCTCCTGCCGGTGGCGGTGTTGGTGGGCCGCTGGCTCGCCGTGACCAGGGTCTCCGGCAAGAGCCTGATCGAAGCCTCCCTGGCCTTGCCCATCGTCCTGCCGCCGACCGTCCTGGGGCTCTATCTGCTGGTCGCCTTCGGCGCCGGGTCCTGGATCGGCCGGCTGTGGCAGTCGCTTTTCGGCCATACCCTGGTCTTCACCTTCGAGGGCCTGCTGATCGCCTCGGTGATCGTCAATATTCCCTTCGCCGTGCAGCCCATCCAGCGCGCCTTCGAAGCCATACCGCCCGACTTGCGCGAAGCGGCGGCCTGCTGCGGCCTGTCGCGGTGGCGCAGCCTGTGGCGCATCGAGCTGCCGCTTGCCTGGCCCGGCATCATGACCGGCATGGTGTTGACCTTCGCCCACACCCTCGGCGAATTCGGCGTCGTGCTCATGGTCGGCGGCAGCATCCCCGGCGAGACCCGGACCATCTCGATCGCCATCTATGACCGGGTTCAGGCGTTCGACAACGAGTCGGCGGGCCTGATGGCCGGCGTCCTGCTGCTGATCTCCATGGTGACGATTGCCCTGAGCTACCTGCTCACCCACCGCCTCGGCCACCGCCATGACTGAGCAGACCATGACGGAACTGGCCATGACCGACGCGGGGGGACTTTCGGTCCGCATCGAACAGGATCAGCCGATCCCGCTTGATATTGAATTTACGGCCCGGCCCGGCGAAATCCTGGCTATCGTCGGTCCCTCGGGAAGCGGCAAGTCAACCACCCTGCGCGCCATTGCGGGGCTCGATACACCGCAAAGCGGGCGCATCGTTTGCAACGGCGTCACCTGGCTCGACACCGGGTCCGACATAAATATTGCGGCCCGGCGGCGGCAGGTCGGGCTGGTGTTCCAGTCCTATGCCCTGTTCCCCCACCTGACGACCCTGGAGAACATCCTCGAAGCCCTGCAGGACCGCCCCCCCGCGGGCCGCGAGGATGAAGCCCGGGAGCTGCTTGCGCGCATCCGCCTCGATGGGCTGGAAGAGCGCCTGCCGAGACAGCTTTCCGGCGGCCAGCAACAGCGCGTCGCGGTAGCGCGGGCGCTCGCGCGGCGGCCCGACGTGCTGCTGCTCGACGAGCCCTTCTCGGCGGTCGACCGGGTGACCCGACAACGGCTGCAGCGCGAACTCGCCGAGCTGCGCCACGATCTGCCCATGCCGGTCCTGCTGGTGACCCATGATCTCGACGAAGCGGCCCGGCTCGCCGACCGGATCTGCGTGATCCACCGCGGCCGTTCCCTGCAAACCGCTTCGCCCGAGACCGTGATGACCCGCCCGGTGAGCCCGCTGGTCGCCCGGCTGGTCAATCTGCGCAATGTTTTCTCAGGATCCGTAAAGGAACACAGGGAGAGTGCCGGGGTGACCCGCCTGGCGTGGCAGGGGCGGACCATCGAGGCCGGCCTGAGCGACGCCTTCGAGCCCGGCGAGCCGGTGACTTGGTGCGTACCGGCCGACAGCATCATCGTCCATCGCCGCGACCGGCCTTCCCAGGGCGACCGGGAGAACCCGTTATCGGGGATCGTTCGCGAAGCCGTGCAGCTCGGTCAAACCACCGAGTTGGTCATTGTCGTCGGCGGCGATGACCGGCAACCCTTTCACCTGTCGATCCCGACCCATGCGGCTCGCCGTAACGGCATCGTGGTCGGCGCCGAGATCGGGTTTTCGATCCGCGCGGAAGCGGTTCACCTGATGCCGCCGGAGCCCGGCGGGCCTGAATATGAGCAATCCGCGATCGATTAGGTCTTCGGCCCGGTTTCCAGGGGCAGACCGGCCTGAACCCAGGCCTTGAGGCCGCCGGACAGGTTGTAGGCATCGCTCAATATGCCCTGGGCCAGCACATACTGCCTGACCTGTTCCGAGCGCATGCCCTGGGCGCAGACAAAGACGATTTTCTTCCCCGTCTCGGTGGGTATGCGCTCCACATCGAACGCCGACATAGGCACATGGACGGCATCGGCCAGGCGCGCATTTTCCAGTTCATCCGGCTCGCGGACATCGATCAAAATCGCCTCGCCATTGTCAGCCCAGCGATGCACGGTCTCGGGTGGTATTTCAGTCTTCTCGGTCACGGCGGCGGTTCCTGTTAGGAGTCTTGGGGGAGCATGGGCACATATAGGGCCAAATTCCTGAATTTCACCGACCTTGGAGCCGAATGTAGCCAAACACGAAATTTTGAGGTGTACTCAGTGAACCAGCCGGGTAGTATTCGGGCCATCTGTAGCTGATGGAGTTCTGGGAGAGCACCAACGGGGGGAAATCCAGCCTTCATGGATGGGCGACTTTGACCATGTATGGAAAATAAGCCATAGTTTGAATTGCAGGGAGCCGCTTCGGCGGTTTTCTAGTTTGAGGGGCGCGTATATCAGAGCCGCTTGCGCGTTATGAATTTTGAAGGCGACCCCATGCAGACTCGCGGGAATCGTTGGGATTAGAATTTTGAGTTTGAATATTTAAGGGTGCCCCTTTTGAACATGCCAAGGCCCATCATTCTGTATTGCAAATACGTCGACTATGTCTGCGAGAAAGTCGGCCGCCTGGCAATGTATTCCGTGTTCCTGATGATTGTGACGCTGTCTATCAACGCCTTCACCAGAAATGTCATCAACTACCCGCTGTCGTGGGGTGTGGAGTTGGCCCAGTTCACCCTGGCCGCCTATTATTTCCTTGGCGGGCCTTACTCCATGCAGCTCGGCGAACATGTGCGGATGGACCTGATCTACGATCGCTGCTCGGAAATCACGAAAGCCAAGATCGATCTGGTTACCAGCTTTTTCCTGGTTTTTTATCTGTCTATTCTGCTGTTTGGTGCAATTTCGAGCACTCAATATGCCATCCAATACGACCAGAGAAAGTTCTCCCAGTGGAACCCGTCCATGATCCCCATCAAGCTCATCATGGTGTTCGGGATTATCTTGATGATTCTCCAGTCCTTTTCCATTTTCTTCAAGGACTTGGCCAAGGTCCAAGGGAAAGAAATTAAAGCCCCATGAGTAACGAACTCGTCGCCATCTTGATGTTCTCGTCAATGATGCTGATGCTACTGACAGGGCAACGGGTTTTCGCCGCCATCGGATTCGTCGCCACCACCGCGGCCCTATTGCTGTATGGAAACGGCGCCATCGAGATGCCCTTTATCGCGGCCTTCAAGCTGTTCAACTGGTATCCGCTGCTCACCCTGCCGATGTTCATTTACATGGGCTTCATGCTGTCGGAATCGAAGATCGCCGATGATCTCTATGACATGTTTCACGTCTGGTTCGGGGGCTTAAGAGGCGGGCTCGCCATCGGCACAATCGGTTTGATGGTGGTGATTTCGGCCATGAACGGTCTTTCCGTCGCCGGCATGGCGATCGGCGCAAGCGTGGCGCTGCCGCAGATGCTGAAGCGGGGGTATGACAAGATCATGATCACCGGCGTCGTGCAGGCCGGTTCATCCTTGGGGATTCTAGTACCGCCCAGTGTCGTGCTGGTGCTTTACGGAATGATCGCCCGCCAGCCGGTCGGCCGGTTGTGGCTCGCCGGTGCGATCCCGGGATTGATGATGGCGGCGCTGTTTGTCGCCTATATCGTTATCCGCTGCAGATATCAGCCTCATCTCGGTCCGGTGGTTTCTGAAGAAGAGAGGAACATACCGTTTTCCGAGAAGCTGAAGCTGCTTCGCGCCGGCCTGATACCGTTCTTCATTTTCTTCACCATGACCGGCCTGTTCCTCATGGGCATCACCTCCCTGGTGGAAAGCTCCGCGGTCGGCGCGACAACGGCGACGCTGGCGGCATTGTTCAAGGGCCGATTGACCAAGCATGTAATGGAAGAAACCCTCAGGAAGACTCTGGGAATTTCCTGCATGTTCCTGTGGATCATTCTGGCGGCGCTCGCTTTCGGCGCCATCTTTGACGGCATCGGCGCCGTCAAGGCAATTGAATCCCTGTTCATCACCAACTGGGACCTGACCCCTTGGGAAGTGCTCATCATGATGCAGCTTTCCTACATCGTGATGGGCATGTTCCTCGATGATACGGCCATGCTGGTGATCGTGGCGCCGCTCTATGTGCCCTTGATTATATCGCTTGGCTTCGACCCGATCTGGTATGGTGTGCTCTACACGATCACCTGCCAGATCGCCTATATGACCCCGCCCTTTGGCTATAATTTGTTCCTGATGCGGGCTATGGCGCCAAAGGAAATAACAATAGTCGATATCTACCGGTCCATCGTTCCGTTTGTGCTCGTCATGACGTTCGGACTGATACTCGTAATCGTGTTCCCACAAATCGCCTTATGGCTGCCTAACTATGTTTACAGCCGATAAGGCAAGGGGATAAGGTAATTTAGCCACTAAAACAGGAGGATGAGATGAAAGACTCTAAAACACCAATAACTCAGAAACCCAATAAACGCCGGGCTTTCATGAAAAAAGCCGGCGGCGCGGCCCTGGCGACTGGCGCCGCTGTTGCGACTTCGACCCTCGCCGCGCCCTATGCCTACACGGCGACGCACCCGATCAAGTGGAAGCTCCAGACCTATTCCGGCGCGCCTCTCGGCGCCCATGTTATTCTGCCGTCGGTCGAATCCTTTAACCGGGCTGCGCATGGCGAAATGGAGCTTGAGCTGTTCTACGCCGATCAACTGGTGGCCACGGATGAGCTGTTCCGCGCCATGCAGGCCGGCACCCTCGATGCCGTGCAGAGCGATGACGCCACCATGGCCTCTCCGGTCGACATCAACGTGTTCGGTGGTTACTTCCCGTTCTCGACCCGCTACAGCCTCGATCTTCCGGTGCTGTTCAAATACTACGGTCTGAACGAGATCTGGCAGGAAGCCTACGACGAGATCGAGGGCGTTGAATGGCTTGGTGCCGGCGCCTGGGATCCGCTGCACATCTTCTCCAAGGATCCGATTCGCAGCGTTGCCGACATGAAAGGCAAGCGCGTGTTCGGCGTGCCCACCGCGGGCAGGTTCCTGTCACGCTACGGCCTGATTCCGGTCACCCTACCGTGGGATGACATCGAAGTCGCGCTGCAGACCGGCGAGCTTGACGGTGTGGCATGGTGCGGCTTTACAGAAGCCTACGAGGTCGGTTGGGCGGATGTTTGCGATTACGCCCTGCTGAACAACATCACCGGCGCATGGTCCGGCTCCTACTTCGCCAACACGAAGAGCTGGAATGCCCTGCCGCCTCACCTTCAGGAACTGTACAAGATGTCCATGGACACCTCCCATTACTACCGTCAGGTCTGGTATTGGGGCGGCGAAGCCAAGCTTCGCGTCGAGGGCAAGAAAATGGAACTGACCGAGATTCCGAAGGCAGAGTGGGATGGCGTGGTCAAGGACTCGGAAGAGTTCTGGGATCAAGAGGCCGCCGCCAGCCCGCGCGCTGCCCGGGTCATCCAGATCTTCAAGGACTATTCCGCAATCATGGAAAAAGCCGGCGTACCCTACCGGTATTCCTGAGCTTGAAATCAAGGCCCCCCGGGAGCGTTTCCCGGGGGGCTTTTTTTTGCGCAAATCAGGCGCCGGGCTTGCGCACCCAAAATTGATACATGGCGCCGAACGTATCCGGATTCTCGCCCTCGAATTCATGCCACGCGGTAAGCGAAACGCACGCGCTATCGTCGTGGTTTGCCTTGAACTGAAACATCGCCGGCTTGCTGCCGGACATGTCAAAGCCGAGGAATTCGAGGTCGAGCCGGGCCAAGGTGTCCTCGATCATGGGCAGGGTGAAGCGATGTTCCTTAACGTGAAACAAGAGATCCCGACAGCCGCTGATCCCGTAAAAATCGCGCCAATCGACAATTTTCGCCATATCCGAATCGCCGCCCCGCGCCGCATCCATGATGTCGCCGCGGCACCGGCGGATGTCGACAAGAGACGCTGTGTATGCTTTCCGGGCGATCATCTCGCGGACCATCACAACGGGCTTGCGCGCGGCCTCGCTGTAAAGGGCGACAAACATCAAGCCGCCGGGACGCAGCAAATCCACCAGAACCCGCCAGCCGGCCAGCGGATCGTCCATGTGATGCAGCACTCCGGCGCATTCGATGAGATCGAACCACCGCCCCAGGCTCTTCAACTCGAGGATGTCGCCCTGGCAGTATTCGATATTGCCGACGCCGAGTTCCTCGGTCTTGCGCAGGGCATAGGAGAGGCTGGCGCGGCTTAAATCAACCGCCAGCACGGTGGCGTTACGATAGCGGGACGCCGTCCCCAGAGCATGCTGGCCCGTGCCGCAGCCGGCGACCAGAATTTCCGGCCTCGACGGTGATACGTAATCTCCCACATCCGGGTTGAACACAGTCGCGCGCAGATAATCCCCGATGGATTGCGGCTTGGCCGCCAGTCCGGCCTTGACCCAACGGGGATAGGGGTTTTCTTCATACTGATCACGAACGCCTCTTGAGACCTTGTCATCGATTGGGGTCACGCTCGGGATGCGCGGCGCCAGAGAACGCTCAATCAGGGGTTCGCTCAACTGCCGCTCGATCAGCGCCAGGAGAGGTTCCGGCCAGGATCGCTCCACCAGCGCCTCGATCCCGGGCACATCATGGAGCGGCCGGTAGGCGGCGAGAGCGCAAAGGCCGTGAGGGGTTATGGCTCCACCATCGATCACCCGCGCTCGAAGCGCCGCGATCGCCGCACTCTCTTCGGCGGTTTCCCGATAGGCGTATTCGTTGGTGAAACATTGCAGCGCCAGGGCCACTGAGAAGGGCAGGCTTCGAGCCGCCGCCTCACCCGCCGCATCGGACTGGATCAAGCCCCGGCGCAAGCCGGTCAGCAGGCCCTCGAAGTCCATATCATCAAGCACGCTCAACGCCATGATGCGAAGCAGCAGCGGTATCCGCGACAACCGTTCAGCGATCGTGTGATAGTCCGCCGCATCCGATCCAGGATGGGCCAGCAGGCCGGCAATATCCGGCTGATGCCGCAATGCGCTGATGATGGCGTGGGAAATTTTATCGGCCCGCACCACGGGCCGCTCCAGCATCGAGAGCAGGTCCTCCAACAGCCTGTCGTCGGTCTCGCTGAACGAGACGTTTGTTATGGTTTCCGAAAAAGTCTCCCAATAGACGTCGTTTTGGGGATCGATTCTGGTGGCGTTCCGCAGGGCCCCGACAGCTTCGTCGATGGTGCCCGACCGAGAGAACGCGAGTCCAAGATTGTGATATGCCTCTGCGTAGCCGGGCCTGTGGGCGATGGCCTTTTGGAAGCTCGCGATGGCCTCGCCGAGGCGGCCCTGCATGCCAAACGCGACGCCCAACAGATGATTAGCCTCCACATGGTTGGGCTGCTCGGCCAGAATGCTTTGGTAGTAGGCTTGAGCCTGTTCCAATTGACCGGCTTGATGATGCGTCAGCCCGAGCTGCAATTTCTGCTGGAGAGGTTCCGACCCGCCGACAAGCACCGCCGCGCCCTGCTTCGCTTGGTCCTTTTCCAGCCTCCGCCGTTCCGCCCGGTTCATTGATACGCTCCTGAAATCCGCCGGTGATAACAGGGCCTTCTTATCGCAGTATGATTAACAAACATTCACCATGGGCGAGCCGGACGCCGAAAGGAATGCCACGTCCTGAATCGGACAGACGGGATCGCTCCGCTGGTTTATAAAGTTGCGATGGACGCCGATAAAAAATGGGTCACGATTCAGCCTTACATCGCGCCCTGTTCATGGGACCGTATCCTCGCCTATCTGGCGCGACGGGCGATCCCCGGCGTGGAAGCGGTCTCGGCAACCGCCTATCGCCGTAGCGTGACGATCGACGGCGCCGGCGCTATCCTCGACGCAAGGCCCGACCGAGACGACACAGGCCTGGTGATCTCCTGCGACGTTCCCTGCGGCGCCCATATCGACCGCCTGCGCCGTCAGTTCGATCTCGACGCCGATCCGGCGGTCATCGACAGCCATCTCGCGACGGACCCGCTGCTCGCGCCCCTGGTCGCCCAACGTCCGGGGTTGCGCGTGCCCAAGGCGTGGGACCCGTTCGAGCTTGCGGTGCGCGCAATCGTCGGCCAGCAGGTCAGCGTCGCCGGGGCGACCACCGTGGCCGGGCGCATCGCCGAGCGCTTCGGCGCGCCCCTAGCGAATGGCGACGACGAACTCCACTTCCTGTTCCCAACGGCCGCACGGCTCGCCGACGCCGATATCGCGTCGCTCGGCATGCCGGGCAAGCGGGCGCAGGCGATCAAGGGTCTTGCCGCGGCAGTCACCGACGGCGACATCGTTCTCGACGGCAAGGGCGGGCTCGATGAGACCATCGAGCGTCTTTGCACCTTGCCCGGCATCGGCCCCTGGACCGCCAATTACATCGCCATGCGGGGGCTCGGCGAGCGCGATGCCTTTCCCGCCGACGATCTCGGCCTGCAACGCGCGGCGGCGGCAGACGGCGGGCGGCTCACCGCGACACAATTGGCTGGGATGGCGGAGAGATGGCGGCCCTGGCGGGCCTACGCCGCCCTGCATCTCTGGATGTCCCTTGGTTGAAGGAGCGGCGAAATGACGGTTTGGCGATATGAAATCATGGGCTCGCCCCTCGGCGATATCCATCTCATCGCACAGGACGATACGCTCTGTATGCTCGAGTTCGACGGCGACGAAAAGCGTATGCGCCGGTTGATTGGGCAGCGCTTCGGCCAGAACGAGATTGAATCCGGCGCCGCGCCCGCCGCCATAAGCGAGGCGATCGCGGCTTATTTCGAAGGCGAGTTCGATGCCCTCAACGCCATTCCCACCAAGACCAATGGGACGGATTTTCAGGAGCGGGTCTGGCGCGCCCTGCGCGACATCCCCCCGGGCTCGACGACAAGCTACGGCGTCCTGGCGAAACGCCTCGGTGCGCCCGGCGCTTCCCGCGCCGTGGGCATGGCGAACGGCGCCAATCCGGTCGCCGTGGTCATTCCCTGCCACCGGGTGATCGGCGCCGATGGCTCGCTCACCGGCTATGGCGGCGGTCTCGATAAAAAACGCTGGCTCCTCGCCCATGAAGGCATCGCCCCCTGGCGTCAGGGCGAACTCACTCTCTAGCCCCACTATATGATTGGCGATAGTTAAGTGGCGACAGTATATATTTAATCTTCTATTTCTCTTGAAATTAAATATATACTGTCGCCACTTAATAAGGGGTCAACGCCCTGAATTATCAAGAAAAAGTGGGGCGCTCCGATTGAGCGCCCCAAAATCAGGGAGGACACACCATGTACTCTGCGAACGCACCAGAAAACGGCGCGCCGCAGGTGTCGCAACGGGACGGACTACGCCGAGACCAGCGCTAACCGAGGCTCACGAACAACCGCTCGTGGCGCCGCAGCTATCGCACTTCAGGCACGTCCCGTTGCGAACCAGCGTGAAGGAGCCGCATTCATTGCAGGCGTCTCCTTCGTATCCCTTCATCCGCGCATGGCGGATTTCGGTGACCTTTTGGCTGGACACCGATCCAGTTGTTCCAAGGGCGACCACGCCGGCGCTGCCAGTCTCGGTCGCCGCCACATCGAGCATCGACGTCTCCTCACCGCCACCGCCGGCGACAACCCGCAAGCCCGAGCGCACGTAGCCGGTGCTGGTGACCTTCCTCAAGGCCTCCTCGAGGCGGGCGACCGCGCGGTCGGTGCTGCCCTTGCCGTCGGCCGACAACAGGCCCTCATCCTCGCCGGCGCCGATGCTGTCGGGCAGCAGGTCGTCCGGCTCCACATGGGCCAGATCGTTGCGCCCGAGATAGGAGATGGCGAGTTCACGGAAGATGTAGTCGAGGATCGATGTCGACATTTTGATGGCTTCGTTGCCCTCGACCAGGCCCGCCGGTTCGAAGCGGGTGAAGGTGAAGGCATCGACAAATTCCTCGAGCGGCACGCCATGCTGCAGACCCATGGATATGGCGATGGCGAAGCTGTCCATCATGGCGCGGAAGGACGAGCCCTCCTTGTGCATGTCGAGGAAAATTTCCCCGAGATGACCGTCGTCGTATTCGCCGGTGCGCAAATAGACCTTGTGGCCGCCGACGATGGCCTTCTGGGTGTAGCCGCGGCGCCGCGCAGGCAGCCGACGGCGTGCCGATATCTGCTTCTCCACGACGCGCACGATGCGCTCGGGCATTGAGACGGCTTCGCTCTCCTCCATGTCATCCTCGACATCGTCGTAGGTGAGCACACTCAAGGGCTGGGAAAGCTTGGAGCCGTCCCGGTAGAGAGCAATCGCCTTGAGGCCGAGCCGCCAGGCTTGAAGATAGGCATCCTGGCAATCCTCGACGGTGGCGCTGTTCGGCATATTGATGGTCTTGGAAATGGCGCCCGAAATGAAGGGTTGGGACGCCGCCATCATGTTGATGTGGCTATCGGGAGACAGGTAACGCTTGCCGATACGGCCGCAGGGACTGGCGCAATCGAACACCGAGAGATGCTTGGTCTTGATATGCGGCGCCCCTTCGAGAGTCATCGCCCCGCAGCAATAGATATTGGCGGCGTCGATCTCGGCCTTGGAAAAGCCGAGCTCGACGAGCATGTCGAAGGTGGGCTCGTCGAGGGCGGCGTCGCTGAAGCCCAGAACCTTGGTGCAGAATTCCGCTCCGAGAGTCCATTTGTTGAAGGCAAACTTGATATCGAAGGCGCTCTCCAGCGACGACTCAAGGGCGTCGAGCGTCGCCTGGGTAAAGCCCATTTCGGTGAGCTTGGCATGATTGACGCCGGGCGCGTCGAGCAGGGTACCCCGGCCCACGGCGTAGCACACCATGTCCTCGATCTCGCCCTCTTCATAGCCCAGGGTCTCAAGCGCCGTCGGCACCGTGCGGTTGATGATCTTGAAATAGCCGCCGCCGGCGAGTTTTTTGAATTTCACCAGGGCGAAATCGGGCTCGATCCCGGTGGTGTCGCAGTCCATCACCAGGCCGATCGTACCGGTCGGCGCGACCACGGTGGTTTGCGCGTTGCGATAGCCATGCGCTTCGCCGAGTTCGAGCGCCCGGTCCCAGGCCTTGCAGGCCGCGCCGACCAGGCTCTTGTCGGGGCAATTCACCGCGTCCAGCGGCACCGGCGCCACCGACAATCCTTCGTAGCCGCCGGTCTTCCCGTAGGCGGCACGGCGGTGATTGCGGATCACGGCGAGCATGGCGGCGCGGTTATCGGCGAAGCCCGGGAAGGCGCCCATCTCGCCCGCCATCTCGGCCGAGGTGGCGTAAGAGACGCCGGTCATCAGCGCGCTGATCGCGGCGCAGATGGCGCGGCCTTCGGCGCAATCATAACCGTAGCCGGAGGCCATCAGCAGGCCGCCGATATTGGCGTAGCCGAGGCCCAGGGTGCGGAAATCATAGCTGCGCTGGGCGATTTGGACCGAAGGAAATTGGGCCATGACCACGGAAATCTCCAGCGCCATGGTCCACAGGCGCACCGCGTGGCTAAAGGCGTCGAGATCGAAGGCCTCACCCTTGGCCTGGAATTTCTGCAAATTGATCGACGCCAGATTGCACGCCGTGTCGTCGAGGAACATATACTCGGAACAGGGGTTCGAGGCGTTGATGCGGCCCGACTCCGGACAGGTATGCCAGTCGTTGATGGTGGTGTCGTACTGTAGGCCCGGATCGGCCGAGGACCAGGCGGCATACGCGATTTGCTCCCACAGATCGCGCGCCGAGACGGTCTTGTGGAGCTTGCCGTCGGTGCGCCGCGTGAGATCCCAGTCGCCACCCTCGAGGGCGCTTCGCATGAAGCCTTCCGTGACCCGGATGGTGTTGTTCGAATTTTGCCCCGAGACCGTGACATAGGCCTCGGAATCCCAATCGGTGTTGTAGATCGGGAACGCGATGGACGTGTAGCCCTGGCGGGCGAATTGAATGGTCCGCTGGATGTAATTCTCGGGGATCAGCGATTCACGGGCCGCGCGGATCGCCTTCTTCAGGCGCGCATTGCCGCTCGGCGCGAAACGCTCTTCGTCTTCACCCTCGCCCTCGAGGCAAGCCGCCAAGATGGCGTTGAGATGGCGCGAACAAAGCTGGGAGCCGACCACCAGCGCCGCCACCTTCTGCTCTTCCACGACCTTCCAATTGATGAATTCCTCGATGTCCGGATGGTCGACATCGACAATCACCATCTTGGCGGCGCGCCGCGTGGTGCCGCCCGATTTGATCGACCCGGCCGCGCGGTCGCCGACCTTGAGGAAGCTCATCAGCCCCGACGACATGCCGCCGCCGGAGAGAAATTCGCCGCTGCCCCGCAAGGCCGAAAAATTGGTCCCCGTGCCCGAGCCGTATTTGAACAGCCGGGCCTCGCGCACCCAAAGATCCATGATGCCGTTTTGGTTGACCAGATCGTCGTCAACGCTCTGGATAAAGCAGGCATGGGGCTGGGGATGCTTGTAGGAGGACTTCGAGCGGGTCAATACGCCGGTCTCGTAATCCACGTAATGGTGGCCCTGGGCCGGACCGTCGATGCCGTAGGCCCAGTGCAGGCCGGTGTTGAACCATTGCGGCGAGTTGGGCGCGGCCATCTGGCGGCTCAGCATGTAGCGCATTTCGTCGTAATAGGCCTGGGCGTCCTCCTCGGCGTCGAAATAGCCGGCCTTCCAGCCCCAATAGGTCCAGGTGCCGGCGAGGCGGTCGAACACATCGGTGGCGGATTTTTCGGCCCCGTAGCGCTGATCCTCGTCGAGCGCATCGAGGGCCTCGAGGTCGGGCTCATGGGGCCACAGCCAGGAAGGCACCGCCTCTTCCTCGACCGGCTTGAGGCAAGCGGCGACGCCGGCCTTGCGGAAATATTTCTGGGCGATGATGTCGCAAGCGACTTGTGACCAGGCGGCCGGAACCTTGATGTTCTCAAGCTGGAAAACGACAGACCCGTCGGGATTGCGAATTTCGCTGGTCGTGGTGCGGAATTCGAGGCCCGTATAGGGCGACTCATCCGCCGTGGTGAAGCGCCGCTCAACAAGCATAACTAACTGCCCCCAATACCATAAATGTTTTCTTTTTACGCCACACCCCGAGGCCGAACCTGAACCCGACCCACATCATCTTGTAGCGGACAGAGAAGAAACCACATCTTGTAGGATCATACAACGATATTTTGTGGGGTGAGTGAAATTAACCACTGTATATTGTGAATCCAGGGCCTGAAGGATCGCGGCGCGACGGAATGCCGAATGGCGAGCCCTTTGACGCCGGGCCGCGCGAGTGCCATATTCCGCTCCTGAATTTCACGGCATTGAGATGATGGGTGCGCGATGACAACCATGGCCATGCGGGTGTTCACCTGGTGGAAGGGCGAGCTGATCGGCGAGGATGAGTTCGGCAACCGCTATTACCACGAGCGGGGACGTTTGAGCCGCAACCGAAGGCGGCGCTGGGTGATCTACAAGGGCGTCATTGAAGCCTCGAAGACTCCGCCCGAATGGCATGCATGGCTGCACCGCACCAGCGAGGCGCCGCCGAGCGAACAGCCCCTGGAAAACAAGCCCTGGCAAAAACCGCATATGCCGAACCTGAGCGGCACGGCGCAGGCCTATCAGACGCCCGGCCAAAAATCCCGCGACCAGAGCATGCCGCCGCCTTATGAAGCCTGGCGGCCATCGGAGTGAACAGCACCCAACCCGCCGGCCAGCGCTGGAGCGCCGAGCGTTACGTCCGCAACGCCCGCTTCGTCAGCGACCTTGGCGCGCCGTTGCTCGCGTTGCTGGCGCCCCGGCCGGGCGAGTCAATCCTGGACCTGGGCTGCGGTGACGGCGTCTTGAGCCAGCAAATCGAGGAAATGGGCGCCAAAGTCATCGCCGTGGACGCCGCGCCCGACATGGTCGCCGCCGCCCGGGCGCGCGGCCTCGACGCCCGGCTGATGGATGGCCAGGCCTTGACCTTCGATGCGGACTTCGACGCCCTATTCTCCAACGCGGCGCTGCATTGGATGCGCCGCCCCGACGCGGTGATCGTGGGCATGCGACGGGCATTGAAGCCGGGCGGCCGCTTGGTCGCCGAATTCGGCGGTGGCGACAATGTGGCGACGGTGAAGGCCGCCTTGATCGATGGCTTGGACCGGCGCGGCATCGACGGCGAGAGTTTCGCGCCCTGGTATTTCCCAGACGATGTGGAATACCGCGGCCGGCTCGAAGCCCAGGGCTTCATCGTCGACGACATCGCGCTGATCGATCGGCCGACGCCGCTGCCCGGGCCGCTTGACGATTGGCTCGATACCTTCTGCGAGAGCTTCCTGTTCGCCCTGCCGGAGAGCGATCACGCACCGTTCAAGGCAGAAGTGGTCGAGGCGGTCAGGCCCCAATTATGCGACGATCAGGGCTGCTGGTCGGTGGATTACGTCAGGCTTCGCGTGGTCGCTCATTTACCGGCCAAGAAATTGGCAACTAAATGAAACCGCTACCCACCAAGGCCGACGGCTTCGTCTGGCGCGAACCCGATGGCACGCCGGTCAGCTGCATGGAGAAGCTCAAGGTTCTCGAGGAAAATCTCGTTGAAATTCAGGAGCTCTGCCAGGAGGCCCTCGAGGACGCCGTGCTCATGGGCTGCGATGAAGACCAGGCGCGGGGCGTATTGCGGGCGCTCGCCGACAGCCTCGACACGCCCTTTGCCGATTAAGACCAACCTGCGATGATAATCAGGGCGCTAAGATTGCGGCAGGCGCTCGCCGCCATGGCGTTCGGCTGGTGGCTGATCTCTGTTGCCCCGGCCGGCGGGGCCACCATCGACGGCACCGGCGCGGTCCTGCAGGGGCTCGACAAGGTGACCGCCCGGGTCTCGGAAATCGTCACCCCGCTCAACCGTCTGGTGCGCTTCGGCACCCTCGAAATCGTCGTTCGCACCTGCCAGAAGACACCGCCGGAGGAGCCCCCCGAAAGCGCCGCCTTCCTTGAAATTCGCGACGCCAAGCCCGGCGAGGAGACGGTCGCCCTGTTCACCGGCTGGATGTTCGCCTCCTCCCCGGCGCTCTCGGCCCTGGAGCACCCGGTCTATGACATCTGGCTGCTCGACTGCCTGGTCGCCGCCGAGCCCGAGTGACCCTCCCCCTCCTCTGTATTACATGTAGCGCGCTACTCGCTCGGAAACTTGGCATCAATATCAAGCGCTTGTCGCAGCCGCCCATGGTATTCGTCACGGGGAATTTCGATGGCGCCGAAGCTCTCGAGATGAGGGGTGAGAAACTGGGTGTCGAGCAGGCTGAAACCGCCCCGGCGTAGACGCTCGATGAGATGCACCAGGGCGACCTTGCTGGCGTCGGTCTCACGGCTGAACATGCTCTCGCCGAAGAACGCGCCGCCCAGCACCACCCCGTAAAGCCCGCCGACCAGGCGGCCGTCGCGCCAGCTCTCTACGCTGTGGGCAGCACCGCGTTCGAACAAGGCGCCGTAGAGCGCCAAAATCTTCCGGTTGATCCAGGTTTCGCGGCGTCCCGGCCGGGCTTCGGCACAGGCCTCGATCACGGCGGCGAAGGCGCTGTCGACGCGCAGATCGAAGCGCCCCTGCCGAACCCGCCGCGCCAACCGCCTGGGCACGTGAAAACAATCGAGAGGAATGATGCCGCGAACTTCCGGGTCGAACAGATAGAGATCCGGATCGTCACGCCGCTCGGCCATGGGGAACAGGCCGCTGGCATAGGCGCGGAGCAGGTCGTCGGGGGTCAATTCGTATGACGTCATACCGACCGGGCCTTGGACTTAAGTCTCCAGGAAGCGCTCGAGCCAGGTCACGTCATAGACGCCGTTGACGAAATCCGGATCGGCGATGAGCCGGCGATGGAGCGGGATCGTGCTGTCGACGCCCTCGATGACGAATTCCTCGAGCGCCCGCCTGAGGCGCATCAAACATTCGTTGCGGTTGGCGCCGTGGACGATCAGCTTGGCGATCATGCTGTCATAGGCCGTGGGGATGCTGTAGCCGGCATATAGCGCCGAGTCGACGCGCACACCGAGGCCGCCCGGCGCGTGATAGCTGGTGATGGTTCCCGGCGACGGCATCATGGTCTCGGAATTCTCGGCGTTGATCCGGCATTCGATGGCGTGGCCCTGGAAGCGAATGTCATCCTGGGCGAAGCTCAAGGGGGCGCCGGCGGCAACCCGTATCTGCTCGCGTACCAGATCGATGCCGGTGATCATCTCGGTCACCGGATGCTCGACCTGGAGCCGGGTATTCATCTCGATGAAGTAGAATTCGCCGTCCTCGAAGAGAAACTCGACGGTGCCGAGACCGCGGTAGCCGAGACCGCGGACAGCCTCTACCACCGTCGCGCCGAGGGCGGCGCGCTGATCGTCGTTGAGCGCCGCGGCGGGGGCTTCCTCCAGAATCTTCTGATGACGGCGCTGGAGCGAACAATCGCGCTCGCCGAGATGGATCACGTTGCCATGTTCATCGGCGAGCACCTGGATCTCGATATGACGCGGGTTGACGAGGAATTTTTCGAGATAGAGCGTATCGTCGCCGAAGGCGGCGCGGGCCTCGGCCCGGGCGAGCGCCATGGCGTCGGGCAGGCTGGCGGGATCGGGCGCCATCTTGAGGCCCTTGCCGCCGCCCCCGGCCGACGCCTTGACCAGCACCGGATAGCCGATCTCCTCGGCGATCGCTAAGCCTGCGCTGACGTCTTCAATGGGCCCGTCCGAGCCCGGCATGACCGGCACGCCCCGCGCCTTCATGGCTTCCTTGGCGGAGATCTTGTCGCCCATCAGGCGCATATGGTCGGGCGTCGGGCCGATGAAGACATAGCCGTGTTCCTCGACGATCTGGGCGAAGCTGGCGTTCTCGGCAAGAAAGCCGTAGCCCGGATGAATGGCGTCGGGGCTGGTGATTTCGCAGGCCGCGATGATCGCCGGTATATTGAGATAGCTTTGCGCCGCCGGCGGCGGGCCGATACAGACGCTCTCATCGGCGAGGCGCACATGCATGGCGTCGGCGTCGGCGGTGGAATGGATTGCCACGGTGCTGATGCCCATCTCGCGGCAGGCGCGGTGGATGCGCAACGCAATTTCGCCTCGGTTGGCGATGAGAACCTTATCGAACATCGTCTCGGCCGTTCAGACGCTCAGCCGAGAACCAGCAGGGTCTCGCCGAATTCGACCGGGCCGCCGTTCTCCACCATGATCTCCGTGACCGTGCCGGCGCGGGGGCTGCGGATCGGGTTCATCACCTTCATGGCTTCGATGACGAACAGGATATCGTCTTTCGACACCCGATCGCCGACCGAAACATAGGGCGCCGCACCGGGCTCGGGCGCCACATAAACCGTGCCGACCATGGGCGAAGGCACCGCGCCCGGCGGCGGTGCGGCGGCATCGGCGGCGGTCGCGGGCTGTGGGTTCGGCGAGGGCTCGGCGGTAAGGGGCGAAGCGGCGACGCTCACCGCCTGAACATTGCCGGCGCCGCCGACCACCCGCAGCCGGAGATCGCCGTCGCCGAGCTCGATCTCGCTCAGGCCGGTTTCCGCCATCAGATCGGCCAACCGGCGGATCAGGTCACTGTCGACATCGAATTTCACGGCCTTGGTCACGGCCATTTTCTTCTCTTTTGTCTGTTGGTCTGTCGTTTTTTTTGGGGCCATCAGTTGCCGTCCGATTTTTCAAGGATACGCGCCATCGCCTCGAGCGCCAATTCATAGCCCTGCCCGCCGAATCCGCAGATCATACCTTGGGAGGCCTGAGAAACGTAAGAATGTTGGCGGAAGGATTCGCGGCGGTGGATGTTGGAGAGATGGACCTCGACCACGGGAAGCGCGACGCTGAGCAGCGCATCGAGCAGCGCCACCGAAGTATGGGTCAGCGCGCCGGCGTTGACGATCAGCCCGGCGCAGTCCTCGCGCGACTGCTGCACCCAATCGACCATCTCGGATTCGCTGTTCGATTGGCGGAAATCCACCGACAGGCCAAGGCCGCCCGCCCGCTCGACACACAGCGCCTCAATATCGGCGAGGGTTTGGCTGCCGTATATATCGGGCTCGCGAGTTCCCAGCATATTGAGGTTGGGACCGTTGAGGATGAGAATTTTATGCGCCATGGTCGGGGCGCCTGGTGGTGGCGGAAGGCTGGGGAGGCTGGGAAGGCTCGGGCGGAACTGGCGGGTTATTCGTTATCGTAGCCGGGCGGGTCTTGACCTTTTTCTGCTGCCGATCCCGGAAATGCTCGACTTCGTCCGATGTGATGCCCAGGACCCAACAGAGCCAGACCATGAGGGTAACCATCCGCGCTTCGAATTCCAACAACAGCCATCCGATGGCGTCGATGATTCGCCCCCCCATTACGCGACGCCCCTATGCATCGGCAAGGAGATTGCGGCAATTCGGAACAGAGAAGTCATGGGCCATAGCCAAATCAGCGTCGTGAAAAGATTTTGAGCCTTATACCAAGGATCGGCGGTGGAGACCCTAAATACTTGTCCCCGACAGCCAGGCTTCGCACAGCGCCGCCTTGGTGGCGAAATCGCCGACGCCGAACAGGGCGCCCCGCTTGATCTCGCCGGGGTCTTGGATCCATTCGAAAACGAACTCGCCGGGCTCTTTCAGCAGGGCGACGATGGCGCTGGCGTCATCGCCCTTGAAGCTCGGCTCGGCGGTCTGGAAGATTTTCCAATTGACGCGGAAATAGCGCAGGGAGCCCGGCTGATTATCGTAGCCGATCAACACCGACCAGACAGCAGCCCCCTCCGGCGTATCCTGGCTGAGGCGCGCGGTCACATCCTCGCCGAGGGAGATGATCCGGCATGTCTTGGCGCCGCTCTGCGCATCGACCATGCTCTCCACGCGCCACGCCATGGCCAGCGCCGCCGCGGGACGCGGCGCCTCACCCCGCCACGCGGCGCCCATCAGCGCCGCCGCGCGGGCCACCCGCGGCGCAACCCTCACCCCCGCCCCCCCGCGTCCCCCCCGCCGCCCCCCCACCCCCCACGCCCCCCACCCCCCCCCCCCCCCCCCCCGCCCCCCCCCCCCGCCCCC
>ERZ813253.176-NODE-176-length-25387-cov-7.636184_pt1 | contig 25387 bp, 23 predicted proteins | sample MGYA00520893_ERZ813253 | MGnify/ENA primary metagenome ERZ813253 (study PRJEB31669, sample SAMD00080414) | marine metagenome | biome: oceanic hadal pelagic zone biome; feature: marine hadalpelagic zone; material: sea water | place: Pacific Ocean:Izu-Bonin Trench...
CCGTGCTCATTCTAGATCAGGCCGGTTGGCATACAACGGACAAGCTCGATATCCCGTCCAACATCACGCTGCTGCCCTTGCCGCCAAGATCGCCGGAGCTGAACCCGGTCGAGAACATATGGCAGTTTATGCGCGATAACTGGCTATCCAACCGGATTTTTGAATCCTACGAGCAAATCGTCACGCTTTGCTGCGAGGCCTGGAACAAGCTCATCGATCAACCGTGGAAAATCATGTCCATCGGAAGGCGCCAATGGGCTCATGGGTTCTGATTAATGCTCGTTGGTATTATACGCAGCCCTTACATTTATTCCCCGACTCCGGCGGTCACGGTTCCCGGCTACTCAAAATGCCCCGGCACGATCTCGCCGTCCGCCATGGTTGGAGGCACGTTTTTCTGGCCTGGCTCAACAACATTCTGCGTGGCAAACTTGGCATATATTTCGGTTCGACGATGATAATCCACTGGCGGAAGCAGCCGGTCCATCCCATTTACGGACATTTATATCGTCTTAGAAATCTCAAAATTTCGCAAATAGATGTTAGTGACTTTGACACCAATGCTACTCGGCACATTGGTGGAAACGCTGGTAGACATTCAAATAGTACAGATAATCAACACCTTCTAATCATGTCGATGGTGTTCCGTCCGCTGAACGCCTGGTTTCCGCCGCTGCTGCATTCACATAGGTGAGTTCAACTTTTTGATAATCCGCATAGAGGTTGCGCAAGTAGGTCTGAGGTTGATTTGGACATGGGATTTCATCGCCAAGAAAGCGAATTGTCGAGGTTGGGAGCACAATTTCTTCGGGCATGCCAAACCATCCACTTTCGGTCAGTGGCAAAATCCCCTTGTAGGTGCGCCTTTCAAGGACGGGTTCACCCTGGCTGACAGCACGCCGGTAGGCGACGAGATCAAGCCGGATTTCACCGCGCATTCTGTATCGTTCCCATCTGAAAGGCCATGGCTGAGGGCGATCGTAAGAGACACCCAGGCATGCGCTATCCTCGGATAATTCCACAAAATACCCATGGTGCTTACAGCGATCAGAGATGCCTTTGACGACCGAAGTCCAGGTCGACTTGTCGTCCAACAAGAATGAGATGTCCACATCGTCTTCCCAGGCCAACAGATTGCTATTTTCCCGTACCGCCCCCAGAAGAGTCCCGCCTTCCAGCCAGTGGACAGTTCCCATCTCTGTGAGACAGGAGGAAACGAAGTAGGCGAGGTCTTTCATATGTTCCCGGCAACACGGGGCGGTATTTAGGCCGAGCCGGTTAGTGTAAAGATTAAAGGCGCAGGGCAGCGTGTTTTTGCTGCATCCATACCATTGAGCGCCAGCAGCCGACAATTTCAATTCCCGAATGCCATGCTGTTTGGCAAACGCCGCAATGTCCCCTCTCGCCTGTGATTCGAGAACCAGAAAATCATGCTCGGCGAGGGAATACAACTGTCGTTGGTTATTCCACCTATGCCGCAGATACCATGCCAGCTCAATGACGCAAGCGGCAATCAGGACCCCATGAAGTTTGGCCGATGGCAAGGCGTAAGCAGCGACAACAGCAGGCAGAATCATCCATAGTCCCGCGTGTTCTCCATGGTTTGCCAGAAATTCAACAACCGGCCGGTCGCCCGTTTGGAAATCGATAGCGGGCGCGGCGATGATGCCAAAAAGCAGGATGATGAACCCGGTTAAATATAACATCAACAGAAGGTCTGCGCCGTCTGACGATACCGACACATGAGTCACTGTAGCGGCGGCCAGGAGGCCGGTGACAACCATCGATAAAACACTCGGTGGTTGCCAGTTTCGCGGATATTTTAGAAGTTTCAGAAACGCCAGATAGGTCGAAATATAGAGGATGGCGGCGATCACTGCGCTGATTGGCCCGGTGGACAGAAGGCCGTAGACGCTGTTCATTGTATTCGTATCGCACCCTGGCTCGGTGTTTGATTCATGACCACTGCTCTGCCGCGAAGATCATTCGACGACAGGATACGCGGCAAAACATCGGCATTGGCACGTTCAATATCAGCGGCAAAATCAATCTCGATCCATGCCATGTCCGTGATGTCTTCGAAAGCGAAAGCGTCCCGTGGCGAGGTCAACAGAACATCGCGGATCGCTTCCTCGTAGGGCTCTTGGCGACGGCCTTGTCGTATGTAGTGTTCGGTCTGAATGATCAGTTTTTTGGCCATGGCCGCTGATAATTTAAAGAATCCAACCGATTCTCCACAAAAATCGAAATCGGCGTTTAACCATTTGCGAAATTCAATAATCTTGCCGTCCCGGACACATAATTTTACGGGTTCATCGCCAGGATCGAAGTCTCGATCAAGCAGAAAGCAGTTCTGATGACGTGAGTTAATGAGGCGCGTAATCAGATTGTCGTCGTAGAGGACATCGGCGTCCATAAGCAGGACCGGCTCTCCGCAATCCAATTCATCGCGCAACGTCCACAACGTGACAATGTTACCTTCGTCATAATTTTCGTTGTACACAGTTCGCACAAATTCCTGCGCCCCCAGATCAGCAATCTCCCGTTCGATGTCCTGATGGTGATAACCAACGCCAAGCACCAATTCATCGATACCCTGTCGCTGCAAGATTTCGATATGATGGTGCAGTAAGGATTTGCCGCCAAACCGCAGCAATATTTTTGCTGACTGTTTGCTAGCCGCAAAGCCTAGTCGGGCGCCGATTCCAGCTGCCAACATAACGACCTTCATAGGTGATACTCCATAGAAACGACTGCGCACAACAACGGCCCGGCAGCATTACAAAAGCTGCCAGACAGTTCAGCACACAACCTTTTTCGAAGGGTGGAACCGTGATGGTAAACTAACTGTGATTGTATAACTGATGGCGCCCGATCTGGCTAGCAACCTAACCGTGCAGACAAACAACTGTTCAGGTAGATAATTGAAAACACCGCAATTTTTGGGGTGAACTGGGCCCACTTAACGTCAATTGCCACTGTCCAGAAATGGCTTGGAAGAGAAGTTTTAGCCATGCCATCAGAACGTCTGCTTACCCCCCAGGAGCAGACCTTTTTTGAGGGTGGCGCAAACAGCCGGTGTTGACCCAAAGGGGACATTGGGCGCGCCGGTCGGAAGGCTCGAATGTCGCGAATGGTTGTTCTATACCGTGACGCCGCCCCGGCGAGGCTGCGGCTACGAGGGTCTTGTTCCCGGTGGCGGCGAACGCCGGCGCGACCGACTGCGAGTGGTGTGCAAGGTCGGCCACGACATGGCGCATGGCGCCCTGATGTAACTGCTCACCGTCCCCGCTGTCGTCGAACGACTGACGACGGACCGGACCGGCCGTCTCCTTGGGCCTGGTAGACGACCATTCTCGGCGGACAGTCGTTAGACGTCGCATCGCCAACGACGAGCGACGACCGCCCCCAACCGGTGTTGGGGGGGGGGGGCGGTGTCTCGGGTGGTTAGTCGACGACGGACAGGTTCTCGGCGGAAGATTTGCCGTTCTGTCCGGCCTGAAGCTCATAAGAGACCTTCTGGCCTTCGTTGAGCCCGGTCAGCCCGGCGCGTTCGACGGCCGAGATGTGGACGAAAGCGTCTTTCGAGCCGTCTTCCGGCTCGATGAATCCGAAACCCTTGGCGGGGTTGAACCATTTTACAGTGCCAGTAGCCATAGTTGTTTCCTCTAACAGGAGTATTGGTGCCACGCGGCACGGCATGTGCCGGCGCGGTCGGTTTAACGCTCACAATGTCAGGGGATAACTAAGCTAATCGGCGTGCCGGTTATTTAGATAGCGCACAACAAATGCAATACGTGCAGGGATAAGTAGAAGGTTTCGTCGAAAAATCAAGGACTCACGCCAGCCATCCACGGGTTCCTAGCCAAAAGGAGACATTCCTCGCCAATGCGAAGGTTAAATGTTGCTTCTGGACCAATGCCGTTGCTCCCGGCATTGTACAGCTGTAACGGACGGCCTACCGGCAATGGTCGAAATAAGCAAATGCAGGGAGGAAACAGTGCGCATCATCCAAATCGCTAGAAAAATTCTCATATTGCCACTGATTTTGGCAACACTTGTGTTGGGGTCCGCCAGTGCTGCCGAAGTGGAAATACAGTTCTACGGTAATCAGCATTTCCGGCTGAAATCGCCGGGCGGCAAGGTGATTTTGATCAACCCGTGGATCAAAGGCAACAAGGACGCGCCGTTCGGCGTCGACCATTACAAGAAGGGCGAGGTTGACCTTATCCTGGCCACCGCCGGGCATGGCGACGATGTGGGCCAGTCAGCGGATATCGCCGCGAACACCGGCGCCACGGTCTTCGCATCCGGCGAGCTCGCTGCATGGCTGGCAGGCGAGATAGAAAAGAAGGGCGGTTCCAAGAAGCAGGCTTACGGCGGCGGACCCAGCGGGCGCTATAAGCTGGGCGACATCACGGTGCAGATGCTGCAAGCAGCGCATAGTTCCGGTATCAGCGCCGATAGCCGCCGGTACGGCGGGGTCGCAACCGGTTACCTGATCACTTTCGAGAATGGCCTGAAGGTCCTGATGGCAGGCAGCACGGGGCTGACGCTTGACCTGCAGCTGTTCGGCATGCGCTACCAGCCGCACGTCGTGATGGTGCCGATAGCCGGGCGCTACATGATGCACCCGGACGACGCGGCCTTCGCGACCAAGCTGCTGATGACCGATAACCCGAACCTTAAGACCGCCATCCCGCAGCATTTCCGCATCAAGGGCAAACCCGACTGGATGGGCACGCCGGACGAATACGAGGCCGAAGTCAAGAAACTCGGACTCAAGGTGAACGTGCTAATACCGGAAATCGGCAAGACTTATACGCTGACAAAATAGCGCGTACTCTTTGTTGTTGCGGCGGCGTCGGGGGTGGCTGGAACTTCTCTTCCTAGCCAACAGCAGACATATCTCGGCACCTTGGATACTTCAAATCAGACCATCGGATGGCTGCAAAGGGGATACAGTTCCCTTGGTGATGGAACGGCGATACGATTTCCACGGATTTGGATGTCATCTGGGGGATGTCGGTTCATAGTGATTTTCCTCCCAGGAAGTAAAACTCATAAATTAGTAACATTGTAATAGAGCGACGAAAACCGCCTATGCGAATGCTGTGACAGCCGATTAAAAGAAGGTGCTCATCTATCTCTCCCGTAGTCTGTCGGGTAACGTGAAGCACCCGGTACGAAACGGCGATGGCAATATTCGATGAGGGAACTCAATACCACCCGCCTCCATATGCGGCCCTTCACCCTGGGCGATGGCGATGATCTGGCGCGGCTGCACGGCGACGCGGAACTCATGGCGTATATGCGCGGCGGCATGCAGACCCGCGCCGAGGCGATCGCCGAACTGGCCAGGTATAATGACTGCTGGGCCACCCACGGCGTCGGCATGTGGGCGCTGTTTGCCGAAGGGGCGTTCATTGGCGAATGCGGCTTGCGGCTGCCCTATAACAATGCCCAGGGAATCCGTCTGCGCTTCATCATCGACCGGCCCAATTGGGGCCGTGGCTATGCCGGCGAGGCGGCCGCCGCGTCTCTGAGCTTTGCCTTCGAATCCGCTTCTATCGAGTGCATCAGGGCGGTGGCGCATGAACGCAATCCGGCGTCACAGCGGGTGCTTGAGCGCGCCGGGCTGACCGTAGAGAAATTCTCACGCAGCGAGAACGGCGACGAAATCAGAATTTATGTGATAACCGCCGAAACCTGGACAGCCCGGTTGTAGGAACAAGAGGAAGATCTCATGGAGACCATAGTGGCGCGTGGCGATGACTTTGCCGTCGGTCAGGCGATCGGGCGGCGCGGTGGGCAAGCGACGCGCGACGCCGCATTCCACACGGCGCAATTCCAGGCACTGAAACCGTGGCTCGGAAGCGACCGCCTCGCAGCGCTCAAGGCGGCGACGGCGCGCGCCTTCCCCCGCCATTTGCGCGAGCTTGAAGGCGTTTCCCATGGCGCCGGACTGCCGCTCGACGAGATATTTTTATGGAATTTCCGGCTTAACTCATCGGCATGACACCCGACGATGAAACATTGCCCCTTAACAGGAAGCAGACTCCTGTCCCGCGCCACGGGCAGACACTCTATAGCGTGAGTTGATGGGCTAGAAAATACCGACGTCCAGACCGGCAGCCATGGCGGCTCCGAGTTCGCGGCACTGGTCGACGAACGCCTCCTGCCACTCGCCGCGGCAGATGAGCGCCTCCTGCACCGCCCGCCAACGCAGGCCGGTCACGATCGTTTGCACGCCACGCCGGGTTCCCGTGCCGTCCTGACCCGCACGCACGTACAGGCAATAGGCAAGACCCTGCGTCTCCTTCAAACACGGGTAGTAGCTTCGATCGAAAAAGTCCTTCAGGGCGCCGCTCATATACCCCAGGTTCTCGGTCGTCCCGAGAATGATAGCGTCCGCGGCTAGGACGTCTTCCGGTCCCGCGTCGAAGGGGCTAAGCACCACGACCTCGACGTTCTCAATCTCGTCCGACCGCGCCCCCTCGACCACGGCGTCGAGCAGCTTGCGGGTGTTGGGGGACGGTGCGTGGGCGACGATGAGGAGCCGTCTCTGGGTCATGGCGCCGTCGAGTATCGTGCACCCAGCCAGGGCGTTTCAAGCCTTGTTCCGCCTTGGCGGTCAATCCGGGCGCTGATCATGCGGCTCATCTGCCGCCCGATCTCCATCGCTCTCGCCTGGCGCGGAATCGAAGTGGCTGTTCCATTCGTCAAGGATCGGGTTGTCCGCATCGGTCTGGCACAGTTGCCGCAGGGCAACCCGCAGCGCCGTGCGGCCGAGCCGTGTTTGGGGACAATCATAGGCGCCGGCATCGAGACCGCGCTGTATGGCATCCATCGCGCGGGCTTTTTCGGCGCAGTATTCCGGCGCACCCCAAAGCTCTAGAAGCGTGCGGAAACGCGCCAGGCTCGACGTGTCGAAGGGTTTGTCGCGACCCAGGCCATCGAACAGAGGATTGGCTGGATAGACGTTCAGGCAGGGCAGGGTGCCACTCGGCACCGGAATAGTCGCCGAGTGGGTCCGTCCGCTCCTGAGCAATGCCGGGAGGACATGGGTGTGAGGGCCTTGCGGCGTCTTGACCGTGTCGATGGCCTGGTAGACTTCCGCACGGCCGAGCCTTGAGATGGCTACTCGATGAGGGCTTGCCTCGATGATTGCGCCCATCGCGCGACTTTCCGGCGCAAGCACCGATCGACCGGCATGCCGGCGCAGCAGCGTCAGCAACTCGGGGTCCCTTGTGCGAATGCAGAAATTAAAATTACGCGTGCTCAGGCCCAAATCGAACAGGATGGCATCGCGGTCGATGGTCCGTATGGCGCCATCGTCGGGGCCCAGTTCGGTGAGCATGGCACGGCAGTGGGACAGGGCGAGGGGTTTCGGACAACAGAACACGACGCCATGCTGCCAGCGGCCGGGCTGTCTGCTCAGTGCCTCATAGGCCAACGGCACGACGCTGTCGGTCAACACGATCTTGAGCGCTCCCCGCTCCGTGGCGATCGTCAATTGCTCGGGGTCATCGAGGATCAGGAGTTCGTCGGCGTCGCGGTGGAATTCGGCGATGGCGCCGATAGACCCGATGCTGAAACTGCTGTCGGGATCTTCAAGCTGGTCGCGCAGAATGCGATGGATTTCAGGAACCTCGGTCATGGCGGCATCTTACTCGTTCTCATGCTTGAAGGAGCCCGGCCCATCCCCTTCGGCGGCTATCTCGGGTATGCTTCACATGCGGTTTTGAGGCATGAACTGGTGGCTATGGTGGCAAGTGCAATAATCGCTTACCCTGAATGCGGACAGTTGCATATCTGAAATAAGCAAAATGCCTATCTCGAAAACGCAGAGGATGCCCCCTAACCACAGGGTGGGCGGGGGGTTCTTGGATTCAACCGTCGGAACTTCCGAGACTGGCGTTGGTGTCGCTGGGCCTGAGTCGCCTTCGACAGCTGTATGTGCTACCGGTTTTGACGAGTGAAGAGTCGCTCGATGACATTTATGCTACCGCCATGCGACATGGGTAGGACAGGACGATGAGCGACGCGGCGCAACGATTCGGATACGGCCACGCCAGCGGCGACGGCTGGCACGCCGCGGCCCAGGCCTGCGCCGCTCAAATCAAGCCACCGGCAGGCGCTAATCTCGGCTTCGTCTACATCACCGACGCGCTCGCCGACAATCTCGACAAAATCATCGCGCTGCTGGTCCAGGAGACCGGGGTCGTCGACTGGGTCGGCACCACCGGCATCGGCATTTGCGCGACGGGGCGCGAGTACTTTGACGAACCCGCGGTGGCGGCGATGGTCGGCTGCTTCCCAGAAGATTCATTCAGCGTCTTCGACGGCTTTAGCGGCGAGCGCATGGGCTTCCTCGCCGGGCGCGGCCCGGAGGCGTCGCGCAGCGAAGGGTACTTCGCCGTCGTCCACGCCGATCCGCGTGATCCCGAGATTATGCGGCGCGTGCCCGAACTCGCCGAGGTGTCCAGTTGTTTTCTGGTCGGCGGGCTGGCTTCGTCGCGCGGCGCCTACGCGCATGTTGCCGGCGCGCTCACCGAGAGCACGCTGTCGGGCGTGATGTTCTCGGCCGAGGTCCCGGTGGCGACCGCGCTGACCCAGGGCTGCTCGCCGATCGGACCTATCCACGAGATTACGCAGTGCCACGCCAACATCGCCATCGAGATCGACGATCGCGCGGCGCTCGAGGTGCTCAAGGACGATATCGGTGAGGTGCTGGCGCAGGATTTACGGCGCATCGGCGGCTACATCTTCGCCGCCTTCCCCGTCGTCGGTTCGGACCGTGCCGATTACATGGTGCGCAACCTCGTCGGCCTCGACGAGGAACGCGGACGGGTGGCCATTGGCGCGCCGCTTGAGGACGGCCAAAGGATTATGTTCTGCCGGCGTGACGGCCAGACGGCGCGCGACGACCTCGCACGCATGCTCGGCGACCTCAAGCGGCGCTCGCCGACACCGATCAAGGGCGCGGTCTACTTCACCTGCCTGGGCCGTGGACCGCAAATGTTCGGCGCTCAGTCGGCCGAGCTCTCGGCGATCCAGGACGAACTCGGCTCGGTGCCGCTGGTCGGTTTCTTCTGCAACGGTGAAATTTCGCACAACCGCGTCTATGGCTACACCGGCGTGCTGTCGCTTTTCCTGTGAGACGCGCATGCCCGCTTCAATAGTGCCGTCACATCGTCCGCCTTCATGGTGGCGCAGAGCTTCCCGGCGCTGACGTCACACAGTCATACAGCATCTGCTTCGCTCTCAAAAGCGGACCTCTCATTCAGCTCATGCTGGTATCAATCCGCCGCCCGGCTCCCGGAAAGCTGGCGTGACACGAGCTGTGCATAGAGGCCCCGCTTGGCGAGCAAGGTATCGTGGCTTCCGGTTTCGGCGACCTGCCCATTCGCCATCACGATGATAAAATCGGCGTTGCGGATCGTCGAAAGGCGGTGAGCAATAACGATTGTGGTCCTTTTGCTCATTAATTCGCGGAGTGCTGCCCGGACGGCCTGCTCGTTGATGGCATCGAGATGGGAGGTCGCTTCATCCAGGATCAGGACCGGCGCATCCTTCAAAATTGCGCGGGCAATTGCCACTCGCTGGCGTTGTCCGCCGGACAGGCGCATGCCGCGCTCGCCCACCGGGGTGTCCCATCCGTCGGGCAGACCGGCGACGAATTCCGTCAGCGAGGCCCGCTCCAGCGCCTCGGCGAGGTCAGTATCGTTGGCGTCTGGCCTGGCGATCAGGATATTGGCGCGCAAGCTGTCGTTAAACAGATAGGTGTCCTGCGCGACAAGCGCGATGCGTTCGCGCAAGTCGTCGAGTTTGTAATCCCGCAAATCCCGGCCGTTCATGCGGATCACCCCCCGATCCGGATCCCAGAAGCGCATGAGCAAATTCGCCGTCGTCGTCTTGCCGGCGCCTGATGGTCCGACCAGAGCGACCGTGCTGCCCGCCGGCAGATCGAAGGAGACATCAGCCAAGGCGGGGCGATTGGTGCCGGCATAGGAAAAGGTGACGTGGTCCAGGCTTAACGACACGCCGCCGCCAGGCTTGGCCGCCGCGTCGTCCACGCCGGCCCCATCGGTGACCGTAACAACTTCCTGCTCTACCGCATGAAGGCGACGGGTGGACCCTAGGGTGTCCGCCAACTGCCGGCCGATATTGGCGATTTCGGAGACCGGCAGAAACGCCGACATCGCGAGGATGCTCATTAACGGTAGGATCGTCCGCTCGATCGACCCATCGGCGACAAGCCCGACGCCGGTGACGATGACGACCAGTCCGCCCAGCCCGGTCGCGGCTTCGAGGATCGCGGTTTGAATGGTCAGATCTCTGAAAAACGGCAGCCGCAGATCGTGATGGGTCTTGACGCGCTCGATGAACTGGCGGCCCCGTTCGGGTTCCTGCTGAAACGCCGATATTTCGCCCAATCCCTGAATCGTGTCGACGCTGTGCGCGTTCAGATCGCCCAGCGCCTCTCGCGCCCGCGACCCCAACGTATCGATCCGGCCGCGCATGAAAAACGGGCTGAGGATGACGAACGCCAGGAACGGCATCAACGCGGCCGCCATCTGCCAACCGAAAGAAACCAGGATAACCAGAACCGCCGCCGGAACCAACAGGGCGACGAAGGCTGGCGCCACCGTATGGGCGAAGAAAAACTCGACCGTCTCCACGTCCTGGGTCGCCATGGAAACCAGATCGCCCGTGCGACGCCGAACGAGGTAGGCCGGCGCCAGCCGGTCGAGTTTCTTGAACAGCGAGACCCGCATTTCCGCCAGCAACTGGAACGCCATGTGATGGGCGATCCAGGATTCGAACCAATGGAGAATGCCCGCCAATGGGGCCATGACCGCCAATATGATCAACAGGCTGTCAAAAGGCTCGCCGCGTTTCACGGCCGCGACGATCAACGCGCTGACGGCGCCGACGCCGATAAGGGAGGCCACCCGCGCAACACCAAAGACGAAGGTCAGGGTCAATTCACCCTTGTAGGGGACGATATGCCCGAACAGCGATTTGATCGCCCCGCCCCAACCAAGACCCTCCGCGCGAAGAATGGCGTCGGTCGGCTCCGCCGCCACCTCGAACTGTCCCGCTTCAGTGTTTTCCGCCTCTACCTTCGCCGGTGCGGCCGAATCATCGTCCAGCAAGAGCGGTTCGGCGTCGCCGTCCCGTTCCGCCTGGCTCTCCATCAAGTGAAAATAGACCCCGCGCGCGGCCATGAGCTCGTCATGGGTTCCGCTTTCAACGACGCGGCCGCCGTCCAACGCAAGGATTCGGTCGGCGCCGATCACGCTGGACAGACGATGGGCGAAAATCAGCGTGGTCCGCCCCTTCATCAGCCGATCAAGCGCGTCCTGGATGACGGCTTCGTTTTCCGCATCGACCGATGACAACGCTTCGTCCAGCACCAGAATGGGCGCATCGCGCAGCAAGGCGCGGGCGATGGCGAGGCGCTGGCGCTGGCCACCCGACAGCTTCAACCCCCTCTCACCGATCACCGTGTCGTAGCCTTGCGGCAGTTGTTCGATGAAAATATGTGCGTTCGCCGCCCGTGCCGCCGCTTCCAGCGCCTCTCGGCTCGCGTCCGGCTTTCCGAAAAGGATGTTCTCCTCCACCGTGCCGTGAAACAGGTACGTGTCCTGGCTGACGATGGCGAGCTGTCGGCGAATGTCGTCAAAACTCAGGTCACGCAAATCATGTCCGCCGAGCCGGATGACGCCTGCGGTGGGATCGTAGGTGCGCGACAGCAGCTTCACGATCGTTGATTTGCCAGCGCCGCTCGACCCGACCACGCCGATCCTCTCGCCGGCCTCGACCTTGAAGGTTAGATCCTGGTGCGCGGCGCGGCGGCCGCCCGGGTAGGCGAACTCCACATGATCGAACTCGACGGTCGGCGCGATATCCCCAACCGGCGCCCTGCGCGCGGCGTTGGTAACACCGGGCTTGGCGTCGAGCAGATCGAAGACGGAAATCGCCGCCGCCTGCGCCACCATGCCATCGTGCATCAACGCACGCATTTCGCGGAGCGGACGATACACCTCGATTCCCATCATCAGGATGATCAGCAACACCTGCACACTCATCGCCCCGTCGATGACGCGGTACGCGCCCAGCGCCAAGGTGGCCGCCGCGCCAACCGCGATGCCCGTGTCGGTGATTCCGCGCGACAGCGAGTTGGTGGCCAGCACCCACAAGGTGCTGCGGAAAAGAGCTTGTGCCTTTTCCTCCAGAAACTTCGTGCGCGCGGCGCTCTGGCCGAAGGATTTCAACGTCCCGAGGCCCTGAATGGAGTCCAGAAACTCAGATGCGAATGTCTTGTACGCCTTTGCGCGCGCCAAACTGTTTTTGCTGTCCCATTTATGAAACAGCGCCGGCGCGACAAGCGTTATCAGCGCGAACGCCGTCAGCACTGCGGCGACGGGCAAGTCGAGAAACGCGACGAAGCAAAAGATACCGATGGGTGTCAGAACGGCGACGAACAATTGCGGGAGGTATTGTCCAAAATAGGTTTCAAGCTGTTCCACGCCATCGACGAGGGACATGATGACGTCGCCCGTGCGCTGAAGCCCGAAATGCGCTGGCCCCAACTCCACGACCTTGGCGTACATCTGTTCGCGCAGTTTTATCTGAACAATGGCGGCGGTTTTGTGCGCGATCATGTTGCGCCCGTATTCCAGAAATCCACGCAGCGCCATGAACACCGCGACAAGGATGAACGGTCCGATCAGCGCATCCGCTGGTTCGCCCGCGAATATCTTCGCCAAAAGCCAGCCCAGCAACGCGAGCCGCGCCACGCCAACCGCTGCGGAAATCAAACCGACGAAAACAGCCCAGTATATCCGGCCCCGGACGGTTTTCGTGAATCCCCAAAGACGCCGGTCGAAATACAATGGGTTGCTCCGTTATGGGTGATGGACTCGACCGGAAGACCTTAACCTACATTCCCCAGACAACCCATAGAATCAGGGGGATATTATCGCCCACCGGCGATGTCAGGGAAAAGCGAACCAGTCAGCACAAGCTGCAATCGGTAAATCTCAGGCCGCAAGTTGACGCCACTCAGCAAGCGCGGTGGTACCGGTTGAGCTTGAAGTTATCGCGGCTGTAGAGATGACGTTCCAAATTGAAGTGATTTCCGCAGAGAAGCTGATCGCTTCTTCCTGATTTCCGCGGCAAACATCGGACCAAACCGATTCCACCAAACTCGCACCGTGTCGTGGCAGATGTCGATCCCGCGCACGTTGAGGCAGATGTCGATCCCGCGCACGTTGAGCAGGTCTTCGACGTGGCGCAATGATAGCGGAAATCGGACGTACATCATCACCGCGAGGCGGATCACCTCGGGCGAGCTATTGAAATAACGGAATGGATTTCTCATCCGAGGACGCTACGAAAAACTCTTCCAGCGCTCAAGCGGTGTTGCTCTGACAAAGCCATTCGTCACTAAACGGCGGGATCGTAAGGCTGCATTGAGGTTTCTACGCAAAACGATGAAACGATTTGGTTGTCCGAAAGCCATCGTGACGGACGGGCTTCGATCCTCCCACGCGGCGATGAAAATCATCGGTAACGAGGCGCGGCAAGTGACTGGCCGCTGGTTGAACAATAGGGCCGAGAATTCACATCAGCCGTTACCGCGCGATGAGAACGAGCGATGGCGAAATTCAGGAACGCAAAGTCACTAAAGAAATTCGCCTCGATCCACGCCTCGATCCATAATCATTTCAACCAGGAACGTCATCTTTACAACCGTGAAAACTTCAAACTCAACCGCTCCGCCGCCTTGGCAGGGTGGCATCAACTTGCGGCCTGAGATCTACCGATTATGGGGTTGTGCTGACCGGTTCGCTTTCCCCTGACACCGCCCCTAAAAATGATTCTTTAGTCAAATTAGGACACTACCCAGACCTTTTCAACATTCCCCGAGGCGCCGACTTCGGCTACCATCGGGCCCGGTTCGAAACTCATCTGGGGCATGTCGGTCTATGCCACGCGCGCGGAAATCAAAGTACGACACGGTGAACGTCGCCAAAGCGCGAGAAGACGTATTAAGGATTGTCTCTCGGTGCGATCGTCGGCGCTGCGAAGGTAGCGCGAATCACGAACCTCATTCGGCCACATGATCGACATGGCGATGATATCGGCGCGACGAGTCGGGTGATGAGTGAAATATATGACGCGGTGGTGATCGGTGGCGGCGTGGTCGGGGCGGCGACCGCGTTCAACCTCAAAAAACTCGGATGCGACCGCGTACTTCTGCTGGAGCGCGCCGAGACCTGCTCGGGCGGCACCGCGAAGTCCTGCGCCATCATCCGCACCCACTACTCTATTGCCACCAACACCGAGCTCGCGGTGCGCAGCCTGGAGACGTTCTCGAACTTCCGCGAGGCGCTTGGCGACGCCGACGCCGATTGCGGCTGGGTCAATTCGGGCTACCTCATCCTCGCTCCTGAGGGCGATATTGCCGAGAACCTTACCGCGAACCTCGCCATGCAGGCGGGCGTCGGTGCCGAGACGCGGCCGATCAGCCGTGAGGAGGCCACCGAGCTGCACCCACATCTGGCGCTCGACGACATCGCGGCAATCGGCTACGAGCCGCGATCAGGCTACGCAGACCCGTACCAGACGACCCAATCATACATACGCGCGGCCATCGGCCTTGGTGTCGAGGTCAAGCGCTTTTCCGCAGCGCTGGGGTTGGTCTGCGAGAATAACCGCGTCATCGGCGTCGAGACCAGCAGCGGAACCATCGCGGCTGGCTCGGTGGTGGCCGCCATTGGCCCCTGGTCCCACGCGCTCGCCGATTGGACCGGGCTGGACTTGTCGCTTGAGATTTCGCGTCATATCGTCGTCACATTCGGGGCGGCCGAGCCTTACGGTCGGACGCTGCCGATCGTTAAGGATCTCACGACCGTGAACAAGATGTACTTCCGCCCCGCCACCGACGGCGCCGTTCTCGTGGGCACCGGCGACCACGGCGATCCGATCGAGACACCAGGCGAAGCGGACGCCACCGTAGACATGGAGTTCATCGCTCACCAGGGGGCGCAGCTCGCGCACCGCATGCCCAGCTTCGCCGACGGCGAGTTCAAAAGAAGCTGGACCGGCCCCTACGACATCACTCCCGACTGGAACCCGGTACTCGGCCCGGCCCCGGGCTTCGATGGGTTGCATCTCGCCTACGGTTTCTCGGGCCACGGCTTTAAGCTCGCCCCGGCCGTCGGCAGAGTGCTGGCGCAGGGTGTGCTTGGTATGGAAGCCGACATCGAAATTTCTGCGTATAGCCTCGCACGCTTCGCCACCGGTGAACTCTTGGTCGGCTCCTACGGCATCGGCTCGATTTCCTGATCTGTGTCAGACCACCCCGGGGTTGCGCGGCCTAACCAGTCATTCCCGATCCGTCCAATAAGCCTTCGCCAGAATCAGGGTGTCTTCGAAGGCGCTGATGGTCTCGAGGCTCGCCGGAGCGCCCTTGACGGCGATCACGGCGCTGAGTGCTTCCAAGGCGGCGCTGACGCTGATCGTGGAGGGAAAGTAGTGTGCGTTCCGGGTCGAGACGACAATTGACGCCTCGGCGGCCTGGGCCAACGGCGATGATCGCTGATCCGTAACCGCGGCGATGGGAATGCCGCGAGCGGCGGCTAATCGCACAGCATCAACCACATGGCAGGTATAGGGGAAAATGGAAACACCAACCACCAGATCGTCGGACCCGACGATGGCTAGATTTTCACCGAGTATCGCGCTGCTGATCGGCATGAGTTCGACCGTGGGCAAGGCCATGCGCACGACGTAATGAAAGGTCATTATCTGGCCATAGCAACTGCCCGCTGCCAATAGAAACGTCCGTTCGGCATTCAGCATAAGATCGGCGACGCGTTCCACATCGCGGACGAAAGCAGGATCGTGGAACCGATCGATCCCTCGCGCCGCGGCTTCGGCGGTACTGCTCACCAGTCCCGAAATTCCTTCGCGTTCCGTTGTGCTGCGCATATCGACGGCGCGTGTGCGGTATCCTGATCCGGCAATGCTCTGCTTGAAGACGGCGCGAAAATCCTCGTAACTGCCGAACCCCAGCCTTTGTGCCAGGCGCAGCATGGTCGGCGGCGACACGCTGGCTTCCGACGCCATGGCCCGCATGGAATTGACGGCGATGGCGCCCGGATTATCGAGCACCAGGGCCGCCGCGCGTCTCATTTGCGGGCTGAGGCCCGGCAAGGCTTGGGTGAGTGTTTCAATAATCTGTCTCATGCGGAGAATCAGTGGCCAAAACAACAAATACTGTAACGTTTGATACACCCAATCGCTCACGTTTTACTAGTATTATCGTTGAAATCAACGGATTGTACCATGAATCCGTTGACATAAGTAACAAACGTTTCATATGATTTTCGATCACGGTGGCGTGATGATCGACATTGCCGAAAATATCGGCGATTATCGATTAGAAACGAATAGCCGGACCCTGGATAGCAGGAGATCGGTTGTAAAAAGAACCAAGCTCGGTTGGCTAACAATCATTCAAACCCTCGGGGAGGAATTCAGTATGAAATCGAACATGACAGCCGTTATCGCCGGTGTGGCAGCGGTGCTGGTATTTGGCGTTGCAACGACAATGGCTAACCAGGCCTTTGCCGGCAACGACCGTTTCATGAAGGTGCTCGAACGCGGCAAGCTGGTGGTCGGCGTCAAGGCCGACTACAAGCCGTGGGGCTTTCGCGATTCTGACGGCAAGATCATTGGCATGGAGATCGATATGGCCCAGGACGTGGCCGACGCCATGGGCGTATCGCTTGAGTTGGTGCCGGTGCAATCATCCAACCGCATGCAGTTTCTGCAGCAGGGCAAGATCGATCTGATGATCGCCACCATGTCGGACAAGCTCAACCGCCGCAAGGTGGTGGGCATTCCCACTCCGAACTACTATACGTCAGGCACCAACGTGCTGGCCAAGAAGGGCGTCGTGAGCAGTTGGGCGGACCTCAAGGGCAAGCCTGTCTGCGGCAAGCAGGGCGCCTTCTACAACAAGCAGGTATCGCAGCGATACGGCGCCACTATCATCGCCTTCGTCGGCAACTCCGAGGCCAAGCAGGCGCTTCGCGATGGCAAGTGCGTCGCCTGGGTCTATGACGACAGCTCGATCATGGCCGATCTCGCGTCCGGTCAGTATGACGATTACGAAATGCCGATGATGACCGAAGACGACAACCCCTGGGCGCTCGCCGTTCCCTTGGATGAATTGAACAGCATCTGGGGCAACTTCATGTCCGGCATGATCGTCAACTGGCACGCTTCGGGCCGGCTCATCGAGTTGGAGAAGAAGTGGGGCATCCAGTCCACCCAATTCGTTATCGATATGAACAAGAGGTTCGCGCCCTACGCAGCGAACTAAACCGTTGGAGCCGGGCGCGGTTCCCGCCGGGAGCCGCGCCCGTCCTTCCAAGTCAATAGACGCCACTTTACGCTAACCGCGGAGAAGGGGTGGCCGTGGAACTGTACGCAGACTTTTTCCGAGAAATTTACGATTCAACCGGTTGGAATTTCCCATTTCTCTACGAGCAGTACGAATACGATCGGTTTCTGGAAGGCATGTGGGTGTCGCTCAAGCTGATCGTCGCCAGTCTGGCTTTCAGTCTCGTGGTCGGAATCATTGGTGCCTGGGCACAGGGCGCCGAGTCGAAGTTCGTCCGCTACCTGATCGCGGGATATATCCAGTTCTTCCGCAACACGCCGCCGTTCGTGCAGATTCTGTTCTTCTATTTCGTGCTCGGCAACCTAGTCCCGTCTTACGACGCCGGCGGCTACCAAGTGGGGTATATCGATAGCTTCGGTTGGGCGGTGATTTCCTTGGGCTTCTTCGCCGGCGCCTTTAATACGGAGATCTTCCGCTCGGGCATCGAGGCGGTGCCGGAATCGACCGTCGAGGCGGCCGAGGCCCTGGGCTACACGCGGTTCCAGTCATACCTCCATGTTGTCTTCCCGCTGGCCTTCCGGGTCTGTCTGCCGGCGCTCAACAACAATCTGGTTAACCTGCTGAAGACCACCACCCTGGCGTACGGCATCGCCGTGCCGGAAATGATGTACACGGCCAACCAGATGTGGTCCGACAACGTCAACGTGCCCGAGATGATGATTGTGTTGTTCATCTTCTACGTCGGCCTGGTCGCCATTCTCGTCTACGGCATGCACAAGTGGGAACAGAATCTGAAAATCCCTGGGTACGGCTGATGGATAAGACTGAAGTGATGCTCAACCGTGCCAAATCCCGTGCCCATGGGCCGATGACGGATTTGCCGGTGCTGCTGCCGGTCGCCGAACGGGTCCGGCGGGCGGCATTGATCGAACGCCGCGAAGGCACCTATCGTCTCAACATGCAACCGCGCCACGCCGTCTGTGTGGTGGCGCTTCTGGCCGTCGCCGTCGGATCCGCTCAGGCCGCCACCACGGCAGGGTTGATCGGCCCCCTGGAGGCCATGTGGAAATGGATGGGATTCATTCTGGTGGGGCCCGAGGGTGCGTTCACGGGCTTCTCCCTCAACCTGATCATCAGCTTTTTCGCCATGGTGATAGGCACCATCGCCGGCGCCGCCTTGGGCCTGATGCAGATCTCTCTGTTGCTGCCCGTGCGCCGGGGATCGTGGATCGTCACCCAGTTTTTCCGCAATTCGCCGTGGCTGGTGCTGCTGTTCACGATCATGCTGCTGTTCCCGTTCGAGATCGATCTCGGTTTCGTGGTCATTCCGGTGCCCGACTGGATGAAGGCGGTGATCGGCTTCTCTTTGCCGATCATGGCCAATATATCCGAGGTCGTCCGCGGCGCCGTCCAGTCGCTGCCGACCGGCCAGTGGGAATCGGCGGAAAGCCTGGCCTTCACTCGCCGCCAGACCATGTGGATGATCATCCTGCCGCAATGCATCAAGCGGATGATCCCGCCGTGGATTAACTGGTACTGCATCCTCACCATGGCGACGCCAATCTGCTCGATCATGGGCGTCGAGGAATCGGTGTCCTACACCGCCCAGGCCTTGAATGCCGAGGGCGACCGGCCGGAACTGATCCCCGTCTTCTATGCATTCCTGCTCGTTATCTTCTTCATTTACACCTATCCGATCGCGCGCTGGTCGATCCAGCTCGAGAAGAAATTTGCGTTCAAAACTTGAGGAGGCTTGGAACATGAATGCCATTGCCACCAACTGGACACCCGACCAGCCCATGGTCGCCATCAAGGACCTCCATAAATCGTTCGGCGACCTGGAGGTGCTGAAAGGCGTCTCCATGGACATCATGAAGGGCGAGTGCATTTGCATCATCGGCCCCTCGGGCTCCGGCAAGTCGACCCTGATCCGCTGCATCAACGCCTTGAACAACATGCAGTCGGGCTCGATCAAGGTCGAGGGCTTGGAGGTCAACGATCCCGACCTCGACAAGCTGGAGTTGCGCAAGAAGGTCGGCATGGTGTTCCAGCAGTACAACCTGTTCCCGCACAAGACGGCGCTGGAGAACATCATGATGGCGCCAATTCACGTGCTCAAGCAGGACAAGAAGGAGGTCGAGGAACGCGCCTACCGCCTGATCAAGAAGGTCAAACTCGAAGGCAAGGAGCAGAGCTATCCCGGCGAACTCTCCGGCGGCCAGCAGCAGCGCGTGGCGATCGCCCGCTCGCTCGCCATGAACCCGGACGTCATGCTGTTCGACGAGGTGACGTCGGCGCTCGACCCGGAGACCGTCAAGGAGGTGCTGAATACCATTCAGGACTTGGCCGAGGAGGGCATGACCTGCATCCTAGTGACCCATGAGATGGGGTTCGCGCGAGAGATCGCCAACCACATCTACTTTACCGATCGCGGGGTGATCGTGGAACATGGCCCGCCGGCGACCTTCTTCGATGACGCCAAGGATCCCAGGACCAAGGAATTCCTCAGTCAGATTCTTTAACCGCGCACAGATTGAGTTCTGTCACCGTAACCGGGTGAGCGGTGACAAGGGCGTTGTCAGAGCAAAATTGCTTGAACACCGAAAGCACGTCTCCTAGCGTCCCGGGATGAGAAATCCGTTCCGTTATTTCAAAACATCGCCCGAGATCATCCGCTTGACGGTCATGATGTATGTCCGCTTCCCACTATCGTTACGGCAGGTCGAAGACCTTCTCCACGAGCGCGGTATCGATATCTGATACGAGACAGTACGAGCTTGGTGGAACCGGTTCGGGCCAGTATTTGCAGCGGTTATCAGAAAGAAACGGTCAGCTTTAATGCGCAGCCATATCCAATGGCGCTGGCATTTGGAAGAGGTTTTCGTCCGTATCAACGGCGAAACATACTACCTCTGGCGAGCCGTCGATCACGAGGGTGAGGTTCTTGAGGTTTTCGTCACAAAACGGCGGGATCGCAAGGCAGCATTGAGGTTTCTGCGCAAAGCGATGAAACTATATGGCCGTCCGGAGGTCATCGTGACGGACGGGCTTCGATCCTCCCACGCGGCGATGAAAGTCATCGGTAACGAGGCGCGGCAAGTGACTGGCCGCTGGATGAACAATCGGGCCGAGAATTCACATCAACCGTTACCGCGCAACGAGAGCGAGCGATGGCGAAATTCAGGAGCACAAAATCACTACAGAAATTCGCCTCGATCCATTCTTCAGTTCATAATCATTTCAATCAAGACCGCCACCTCAACCGCCGTGACATCTTCAAGCAAAATCGCTCCGCCGCTCTGGCTGAGTGGTGTCAGCTTGCGGCCTGAGATCTATCGATTACAGGGTTGTGCTGACCGGTTTGAGTTAATCTGACAGTACCAATTTAGCCCTTGGCAGGTTCCAATCCCGGGCACGATCTCTACGATTTCGTGCTCCGGTTTCGGGTTTTGTTCCGATCCACGTGTGAATAGTTGCGGCGACATTCAGCGGGATTGTCTCCAGCTACCGGTTCGCAGCGGTCAGCAGATGATCGTAGGACTGTTTGCCGAGGTCCGCTTTTCGTCCCGGAAACAAACTTTTTACGACGCGGTATCACAGCACAACCAAAACGTAGCCAGCCGCCAACACCAGTTGCATGACGGCGAAGGGGAACGCGACTTTTACGAACCCGGCGAACGACAGCGGCAGCTTGTACTTGTGGATGATGGTCACCGCGACCAGGGTTGACGCCGAGCCGATCGGCGTGATGTTGCCGCCCAGGTTGGCGCCGAAGATCACCGCCCACCAAAACGGCGAGTCGCTCGCAAGTCCAAGTCCACCGAGAATTTTTGCCAACATCGCGGCGAGCGGGATGTTGTCGGTAACCGAGCTTGCGACCGCCGAAGCCACCAGCAGGACGCCGGCGCCAACGGTCTCGCCCAAGCCGATAATTGGCTTCAGACCCTCGCCGATGAGTTCCAGGACGAGGGCATGCTCCATCATGTTGACGACGATGAAAAGACAACCGAAGAATGCCAGCAAATCCCAATCGATCGCCTGATAGAACCGGTCGGCGGTTGCCTTGTAGCGGGTCAGCATGATCACCGCGAACGTCAGGGCGACGAATCCCATGCCCAGTTCCTTAATGTAGGGCGTGATCGAAGCGCTCGCCATGGCGATGATGAAGAGGCCGGTCATAATCGTGCCGAAGCGGAAGAATCCAGCGGATTCAATACCGTCGTTCTCATCGAAGCCGGCGACCAGACTCTGCGCTTCGGCCTTGGCCGCGTCATCCTTCAGGGCTTCGATGCCGAAGAGGCGGGCCCCCATGTAGATGGTCACCGCTGTCGCCACTACCACGTAAGGGCCGGATTTGATGAAGAAGGTGACGAAGGTGATGCCGGCGGCATTGCCGATGATGATGTTGGGCACCGAAGAGATCAGGGTCAGCAGGCCGCCGACGTTGGTCAGCAGCGCCTCGATCAACAAGAAGCCGAGAAGTTGATTGGTGCGGCGGAGTTTGGCCAGCGACACGCCGCTCAAGGCGCCGACGATGATCATCGCGGTGACATTGTTGAGGACGGCGGAAAATACCACCGTCATGACGCCGTAGTACACCAGCAGCTTGAGCGGATCGCCCCGCGATGCCTTGGTCAGTTTGATGGCGATCCAGGTGAACAGCCCACATTTGCTGGTCACGTCGACGAACAGCGACGAACCCAGGATGATCGCGATGACCTCCCAGTCGATCCCCGGAATGTAGACCGGTAATGTCACGGGATGGCCCAGGATCATCACCGTTTCCGGGCGAACCAGGCCGAATGCCGCGGCCAGGAACAAGGCGGTCGCAGCGAACCAGCCGACGATCACCGATTTCTTGGCGTGGATTTTCTCCTCGAGAGCCAGCGAAAGGATCATTGCGACCAGGAGAACGGCGAACAGCGCGGTGACGGAGGTTGAAACGTGATTCATGATTACAGCATCAGCAGCGGAATACCGCGTAGTTCCACGGCCAAGACATAAGCTGCGCCGTGCATGGCCAGTTGGTCGTCGTCCTTGGTGTGGAGAACCAACAGGTCGATCTCCCGCTTGGCGACGAGGTCCCCGTATTCATCAACCCGGCGCCCCATGACGACGACCTCCTCAATGTCGACGGGTAAGCCTTGTGCGTCGATTTCCGCCCGGCACGCGGCAATGAAATCCCGGGGTTCCTTCAACAATTGCGCAGCCAGAGATTCCCGTGCAACGTCGGTATCGATGGCCGGTATCTTGGATATCGCATCCATGTAGCGTTCGAACACCGTCTCGCTTTCCACATGGGTCAGCCAGCAGGTTCCACCGGGTTCGGTGAACCTCACGGCCATGTTGACCAACCGATTGTCACCGGTCAGATGGTTGGTGATCGCCATCACCCGGTCGGTGTCCTTGATGCTGTGCGGCAGCCCTCGGTCGGCATCGGGGTGAGGCAGCACCAACACCGGCACGCTGGTCGCCTGGGTCATCACGTCGAGGTATTCACCCAAGCTGTGGGGCCATCTCCATGCCTCTGAATGGAGGTGCCGGTAAGTGACAATGAGGTCGGGCTTGCGTTCCTCAATGTCCTCCAACAACGACCGAACGCTACTGAAATCATCCCCTGAAAGAGTATTCCACTGCGTGCCCGCGTCGTCGACAACGGTGAGAAACGAGCGCACACGACTGGCGATATCAGCGGCGTCAGCATCATTGAGGTCGGTGACCAGCAGCACACGTTCGAATGTCGGTCGATCATACGTGTAGACGGCCTTGTCCGCCGACTTGAACACTGATTCGAATTGATCGATCTTGGTCATTTCATCTACTCCCCGCAGGTATCATAGCCGCTTTTCAGGAGACTAGAGCATCATCCGATCAAGTTGAGTCGCTTTCAGCGACCCAACTGACGGATAAAATTGCTCTAGCCGCAAACTAATGGTGGGTATGCGCCCGGCCAGGCGAACATTCGTAATCGTCCAAACGCAGATATTGGAGAGGCGCGGTCACACCGACCGCATCCTGCCCGAGTGCCGGGATGCCCTCACGATGTTTGTTAGCCGAGCGCCTGCGCAACGGTTAGTTCCTCGCCTTCTTCATACTGAAGAGCATCTCCCGCGATGATATGGGCGGCGCCCTTGAGGCATTCCAACAAGGACGGGTGAGGAAAGATCGACTCTAGTATGTAGGTATACGGCAGATCCCGTTCGATTATGATTGCCGCGGCGCCGATGATCGCGTCGGCGTTTGGGCCCACCGCGCGAACGCCGAGAATTCGATCGTCGCCGGGAGGGCCGACGATCAGCTTTACGAATCCGATCGGCGGCTGAATGGCATGGGCCCGGTGATTTCGCGCATAGGGGTACTTGCCGACACGTACGTCACCATGATGTTGGCGAACGTATGATTCGGTAACGCCGGCGCCAGCCAACATGGGAACCGTAAAAACGATATAGGGGATATGGTCCAAACCTTGCGGATACTCGATCCCCAGAATATGCGCGGCGGCGCATCGGCCTTCGGCTTCGGCAACATGAACGAGCGACAAATCGCTTGGCACGTTACGCGTGCCGATATCGCCGACCGCATAGATATGAGGTACATTAGTGCGGGAATTGGCATCGATTCGAATGTAATTGCGCTCGTCCAGGGCAACGCCCGTGGCCGCCAAATTGATGTTGTCCGAGCAGGGTATCCGTCCCACGGCGAGCAAGATCATCTTAGTTTCGATGTCCTCTGTGGACAGTGCCGTTCGGACGCCGTCTTCCTGCAGTTCATGGCTTTGATAGCGGCTGGAGGGGATGACATGGATGCCCCTAGCGTCGAAGGCGTTTCGTATGAATTCACTGATGTCCCTGTCTTCATTGGACATGATTTGGGCCCTGGTATCGACCAGGTAGACCTTCGTGCCCGCGGCGTTGAACATGCTGGCGAACTCACAGCCGATAATACCGGCGCCCAAGATCAAAATGCTTTCCGGAGAATCCGACAGGTTGACAGCCTCATCGCTCGTGATCACTCGTTTCCCGTCGACTGACATATTCGGCAGAATTCTCGGCCGGGTTCCGGTGGCGATGACGATGTGGTCCCCCGAAAATTCCCTGTCGCCAACCGCAACTTTGTGAGCATCCACGAAGCTGGCTGCGCCCTGCACCACTCTGACGTCGAGACGTTGCAATCGGGTCTCCAGCATCGAGGTCAAGCTGGCGGCCGACCGTTTTATGCCGATTTGCAGCGCAGAAAAATCCATCACGGGTATCTGGCCAAATACATCGTCGCGGTATTTTACGTGCAGATACTCACGGGCAATTTCATAGCCTGCCTTTGATTTGAACGCTCCCTCGATACCGTAGCCCATCAAGGGGCCATCATTGATGATGATCACCATTTTCCCTTGCAGCGCCAGCTTGCTCGCCGCGCTAATCCCTCCGGGTCCGCCGCCAATGATCAAGACGTCACAATGTTCCGTGTTCACGCGCTATATCCTCGCCATGTCCTATGGATAATTTACCCGCCCTTAATCCCGCCGCTATGTGTTCAATTTCTCCTAGACAATAAAGCATATCATTTAAGCCAAGCACGAATTGTAAGCGCTGGATTCTCAAATCAAGTGCGGCACCCGAGGTTTTCGAGGAACGCCTCGGCGGGTGTTTTGTAGCCGAGGCATTTTCCGGGGGGTAAGCAGAAGTTCCGGCGGCATGGCTAAAACTTCTCTTCCAAGCGATTTCCGGACAGTGGCAATTGACGTTGAGTGGGACCAGTTCACTCCAAATATTGCGGTGACTTCAATTATCTACCTGAGCAGTTGTTTGCCTGCCCGGTTAGCTCGCTAGAGCGGTTTCAGTGAATGAGGAATCATTTTGGGGATTCCCTTGCGGCTTGATTTGTGATTCGATTCCCTCTGGTCCACAGAGGAGGGTTCGATGCCACGGAGCTACAGCACAGATCTTCGGGTTCGGGTAATTG